>OFLT01000005.1_pt1 | contig 301235 bp, 302 predicted proteins | sample 1540961 | NCBI WGS metagenome assembly OFLT01 (sample SAMEA4413041, study PRJEB24355) | metagenome | biome: human; feature: gut; material: faeces | place: United Kingdom | collected 2010
AGCATAAAAAAGCTTATTACAAATGGCGTATTGATGAGACGTACATCAAAATAAAAGGAAAATGGAGCTATTTATATCGTGCCATTGATGCAGAGGGACATACATTAGATATTTGGTTGCGTAAGCAACGAGATAATCATTCAGCATATGCGTTTATCAAACGTCTCATTAAACAATTTGGTAAACCTCAAAAGGTAATTACAGATCAGGCACCTTCAACGAAGGTAGCAATGGCTAAAGTAATTAAAGCTTTTAAACTTAAACCTGACTGTCATTGTACATCGAAATATCTGAATAACCTCATTGAGCAAGATCACCGTCATATTAAAGTAAGAAAGACAAGATATCAAAGTATCAATACGGCAAAGAATACTTTAAAAGGTATTGAATGTATTTACGCTCTATATAAAAAGAACCGCAGGTCTCTTCAGATCTACGGATTTTCCCCATGCCACGAAATTAGCATCATGCTAGCAAGTTAAGCGAACATTGACATGATATATTAGTGGTTAGCTATATTTTTTACTTTGCAACAGAACCAAATTATTTATAAGTAGGAAGATAGACGACATTGATAACATTATTTTTGGTAGAAATCGTCCAAAAGCTAACGTAGTGCAATTCATAAAGTAAGCATTTAATCATGTAAAAGAATGGAATGGGGAAATAACCAAATCATGATTTTAAGAAGGTTAGTATGAAATTATAGTATTGAGTGATTATTTAATGATTGCTTTAAAATTTTAAATAATTAGAAATATGTGTATAAAAAATATTGTGTCAAATAATCATATTTAAAAAGTTGTAGTTATTAATAGTTTTAAAATAAATTTTTGTGAAGCTTTTTGAATGTCTAGATTGAATTAAGGTATCATACATGTGGTATAATGCCTATATTAATAGTGAAGTAAATAGTTAGGGGAGAAGTCACATGTATAGTGTCAGACAAGCAACTGAAAAAGATGTTGTAGCGATAAGAGATGTTGCGACAAAAGCTTGGTATAACACATATTTAAATATTTATGCTGCTTCAACAGTTAATGAACTGTTGGCCGCTTCATATAATGAAACGCATTTAAAAAAGAGACTAAATGAGCAATTATTTTTAGTGGCAGAAGAAGATAGTGAGATTGTTGGTTTTGCAAATTTCATTTATGGTGAAGAGCTTTATTTATCTGCACACTATGTTAGACCTGAATCTCAACATAGAGGTTATGGAACTCGTTTGCTAGAAGCGGGGTTGAAAAGGTTTAAAGACCAGTATGAAACAGTTTATTTAGAAGTTGATAACAATAATAGTAATGGCATCGAATATTATCAAAATCATGGATTCGAGATTATTCGCTCATATCAACCTGAAATGTATGGTGAAATCATGGATTTAGCTTTAATGAAGAAATCATTTTAACAAACATATGAATAATTAACATTGTTTCGTCTAGTAATATGAGGAACAAAAAATAAATGTTTTTTGGAATATATAGGATAGGAGGGAAAGTATGACGCTATCATCATATGCAACGAGTAAATTAACAGAAGAAAAGGTATTTAAAGATCCAATTCATCGATTTATCCACGTACAGGATCAATTGATTTGGGACTTAATTAAAACAAAAGAATTCCAACGCTTGAGACGTATTAAACAACTAGGTACTTTGTATTTATCATTTCATACAGCCGAACATAGTCGTTTTGGACACTCTTTGGGTGTTTATGAAATTGTGCGCCGAATGATTGATGAGACATTTATAGGACAAGACGCGTGGGATAATACTGATCGGCCACTTGCGTTGTGTGCTGCGTTGTTACATGATTTAGGTCATGGTCCTTTCTCTCATAGTTTTGAAAAAATATTTAATACAGACCATGAAGCATTTACACAAGCTATTATCACAGGAGACACTGAGGTTAATGGTGTACTAAGTCGAGTCTCTGATAACTTTCCTAAACAAGTAGCTGATGTAATTAATAAAACGCACGATAATAAGCTTGTTATTTCTATGATTTCCTCACAAATTGATGCTGATCGAATGGACTATTTACAAAGAGATGCATATTTTACAGGCGTAACGTATGGCTCATTTGATATGGAGCGTATTTTAAGGTTGATGAGACCATCTAAAGAAGAAGTGTTAATTAAAGATAGTGGTATGCATGCTGTCGAAAATTTTATTATGAGTCGTTATCAAATGTATTGGCAAATATATTTTCATCCAGTAAGCCGTGGTGGGGAAGTTTTATTAAACAATTGTTTAAAACGAGCTAAGCAGCTTTATAATGAAGGATATGAATTTAAAATGTATCCAAAAGACTTTATACCATTCTTTGAAGGAACAATGACGATTGAACAATATGTAGAACTTGATGAAGCAGTTGTATTGTATTACTTGAAGAAATGGATTCATGAAAATGATACAATATTAAGTGATTTATCAAGACGGTTTATCAATCGAGATTTATTTAAATATATTCCTTTCGACGGTTCAATTATTACCATTTCGGAATTGCAAGAATTATTTGAAGCGGGTGGTATTAATCCTGATTATTACTTTGTAAGTGAAGCATTTTCAGATTTACCTTATGATTATGATCGCCCAGGCTCAAATCGCAAACCGATTCATTTATTAAAAAGTAATGGTGGAATTACAGAAATAAGTAATCAATCATTGGTGATTAATAGTATTACAGGGATTAATAGAGAAGACCATAAATTATATTATCCTAAAGAGATGATTTTAAAAATTAAAGATTATCAAATTAAAGGTTCTATTATTAACTTACTTAATGAATTAAATTAACAGTTAAGAATAAGATATATAGTCTTTATTTGATGACTTATTAGGAGGTATCTCGTTTGTCTGAGAAAAAAGGTTTCAATTTCAATATTATAAAAAATGATCCACTAGATGGTCATAAAGGAACCAATATTGGTTCGATTAGTTTAGATAATATTGCCCCGGTTTTTATAGATGTTGAAAATCAGAAGGCATTTGTTGATATTGGTGGTATGCACGCACGTGCTGAAGTTGAAAAGGGTGTCAAGTGGATTACTGACAAATCACAAGTTGAAGGTGAGGAGGCTAAAGCATACTGGCTATGTTGGGTGACGACCGAACGTAGTGAAGAAGGGCCATATTATGCGGGTGTGACTGCATGCTATTTATTAGTTAACAAAAGTATTAGACGTGGTTATAAGAGCATGCCAGAACATGTTAATATGATGGATAAGTCTATGAAACATCAATTTATCATCGACCAAATCGGTGATGATAACAAACAAATTTTAAAAGAATTTCTACAAAATCATAACGTTGAAATGTGGAATAATTCTAGTGAAGAACTATATCGAGCATTTGAATAGAATAAAAGGATAGGTGACTGTTTTATGTAGAATGACTGTCCCTATCCTTTTTTGATGTGCAAAATTTAAATGAATAAAACTAATTTATTGAAGTATATTTCCTATATGATATGTTTGATAGAGTTGTTGTAATACCTCGTTATGAATTACTTGAAACGGTTGTTTTGTAGTTTTAGCTATTTTCTTCAAATCTTCATACTCGGGTTTCATTTTCATAATTTTTCCATTTTGTAGGCCAAATTTAATGGAAACAGTGCCGTGTTGTGTAGAAAGAATTTTGAATGCGCGGTTCAAGGTCTTTCTATTAACAGAAGTACTTCTGACGCCTAAAGAACTTGTTTCTTGTAAGATAAGTTGTTCGAAATATGTCTTATCATGTAATTTACATATTAACGTTAACTGCGTGCTTGGGCGACTTTTTTTCATAAATATAGGCGTATAGTAAGCATCTAAAGCACCTTGCTCTAACGCATTATTCATAAAATAACCTAATGCTTCAGGTGTCATATCATCTATTTGACACTCTATTACTTGGACGCTATCTTGTTGCTCGAATTCAGATTCAAATTGAATAACCCTTAATATATTAGGGAAATCAAAATCCTTACTGCCGGCGCCATAGCCTATATGTTGTATTGTTGCTGAAGGAAATGGCCCAAACGATGAAACAAGTCCCTTAGCAAATGCAGCACCAGTAGGGGTTGTGAGTTCACTTTGAACATCAAAATGTGCGATTGGTATACCTTTAAGAATTTCAGCAGTAGCTGGTGCAGGGATTGGATAAATGCCATGAGCAATATTGATTTTACCATGACCTGTTGGAATAGCTGAACAGTATAATGTGTTAATCCCTAGTTGTTCTAGTGCAATACACCCACCAATAATATCTATAATAGAGTCCATTGCCCCCACTTCATGAAAGTGAACTTCTTCAAACGACATGCCATGAATTTTAGCTTCTGCTTGACCAATGATTTCAAAAATTTTCTTACTGCGATATTTAACCCTTTCCGGAAGTGTACTGTCATCTATCATTTTAAATATATCATTAACGTGACGATGATGATTTGCTTCTTTAACATCAATGTTTAATGTCATTGCATGAATACCTTGTTTTACTCTTTTTTGAAAATGTAGCTTAAATTGATCTAAAGGTAATTTTTTTAGTTCTGATTCAATGTCTTCAGGGTTTGCTCCTAAATCAACTAAAGCAGAAAGTAGCATATCTCCGGCAATACCTGCGTGGCAATCTAAATATAATGCTTTTGTCATAAAGATACCTCACTCTCTTTATTTTCTAGCATATGAATAATCTGTGCAGCGTTGTAACCGCCACCAAATCCATTATTGATATTTAATACGCTGGTTCCGGGTGCGCAACTATTTATCATTGATAATAGGGTGGTAACCCCATTCAAGTTTGCTCCATAACCTACACTCGTTGGTACTGCATATACAGGGTGGTTGACTAATCCTCCAACAACACTTGCTAAAGCGCCTTCCATTCCAGCTATAACGATAGAAACTTTCCCTCTGCGTATATCATGAATGTTGGATAATAAGCGATGAATACCTGAAACCCCGACATCATAAAATCGTTTTACACTTACTCCCATGATTTCAGCGGTTAATGCAGCTTCTTCTGCAATAGGTAAATCAGAAGTTCCAGCACAAAGTACAGAAACATAGTATTTAGATTGTGGTATATCTTTTAGTGGAGTGCTAATTAACTGTGCAGTTTGATGATATTCCAAGTTTGGATAATGTTGTAAAATGTATTTTGCTTTCATTTCATCAACACGTGTCACTAGAATAACTTCATTATGAAATATCAAACTAGAGATGATTTTAGTGATTTGTTCTTTTGTTTTTCCTTGCCCAAAGATAACTTCGGGAAATCCTTGACGCTGTGCTCTATGTAAGTCAATTTTAGCAAAGCCCAATTCGTCATAATGACTGAGTTGGGCTTTAGCATCATTAATAGATAGTTGATTTGATTTTACAGCTTTGAGCACCTCTTCTATAGAATTATAACTATGGCTCATAGGTACTCACATCCTTATTTAAAACTTGTAGATTTGGTATCAATGATTTCATTCATACTACCTGTACGATAGCCTTCTAAATCCATTGTTACATAGTCAAATCCTAATTCTTTCAAATGTAATATGATACTGTCTTTCAATTTAAGAAGATTATTTAATTGATCTTCTGTTACTTCAATGCGTGCTATGTTGTGATGATAGCGTACTCGTACGTGGTTAATACCTAGGCTTAAAATGAATTTTTCTGCTTCGTTGACCTTGTTAACTTTTGTAAAACTTAATTCCTCACCATAAGGTATTCTTGATGCTAGACTACATAAGGCTGGTTTATTCCATACAGGCAAGTCATGTTGATGACTTAATTCTCTAACTTCAGATTTATATAGTTTTGCTTCTTGTAAAACGCTACGAACACCAAAGTCGTCTCTTGCTTTTAATCCGGGACGAAAATCATCTAAGTCATCCATAATCATACCATCTAGCACATAATTAAATCCTAGTTTATTCTTAATATTCTCAAGTTGACTATACATCAAGCGCTTGCTATAGTACCAACTTTCAGGCGTATTTTTAACGATATTCGCATCTTGAAGTTCAGACATTTCAGTTTCTAATACTTCAACACCTAGACTTTGTCCAAGTTTAAGCGCTAGTTCAAACTCTTCATTTCTAAATAATTCTGATTTTACTACAACAGGTTTAACATAGTTAACACCTAAAATATCAATCGCTTTTTTCAGTAACAAGCTACTATCTACTCCACCTGAGAAGGCAATTACTACACTCTGCATGTCTTTCAATAGTGCGTCTAATTTCATTTCTTTAGTATTTAATTCAGTCATAGTTTCCATCCTCCATTTATTATTCTTTATCTTCTACGTACGGTATTGTTAAAGGACCTTGTGGCATAACACCAATGGTTAATTTACGGCCATATCGATGTTCTAATTCTTGTATTGTATGTTCAATGTTAGAGGTTGGGATTAACATCGAGTCTTTAAGTTGTTGGTCAGTAAGTTCTGAATAAACATGCACATTGGCAAAAGTTTGAATACTTGCTTGTTTTTGTACTTGCCATTGGTCAACTTCCTTAAAGTTTGGATTGTGAATAAGTTCTAAAATACCTTGAGGTGTGTCTGCCATTTTGAAAATTTCGGCAAACTTACCATGATCAGGAAAGCCATCTGCACACTCAGATACCATAATAATATGACCGTCTTTTTTAACAACTTTACTCGCTGCACTCATCCCTTTAACTGTTTGATATAAATTTTGATCTAAAGGATAGCCAGAATTTGATGCGATAACAATATCAAAGCGTTGCTCACATTTAAACATTGCATGATCTTTTACATATGCGCATCCTTCTTTGTGTGTATCTAAGATTTCACCAGCAAATGCTGCAGTAATTTCTTTACTTTTATTCAATGCAACATTAAGTAAAAAGTCAGGTTTACACATACGGTTAACTTCCCGTGCCATATCTTGAACTGGATTGTCTTCTAAATTTCCCCACGTTGATCTCGGATCGCCAATCATTTTTGCATTATGAAATGTTTGAATTGTTTCTAAACCTGCAATTCCAGGCATTATCCCTTTAGGTCCACCTGAAAATCCGGCGAAAAAGTGTGGTTCAATAAAACCTGTTACAATTTTAAAATCGGATTCTACATATGCTTTGTTTAAATAAACATCACATCCATATTGACTGTGTCCCACTTTAGCTAGACTTTCTTTTTCTGAGCAATGATTGTGAACGATTTTTACTGAATTTACAATATCTTCACCTAACATTTGAATCAATTCATCTCGCGTTTGATCTCGATGAGTCCCTGTACCATTAATAATTACGAAATTCTCACGAGGAACATGATTTAATTCCTCAATTAGTAAAGGTACAAGAATATGGTTGGGCGTTGGACGTGTAATATCACTAATAACAATAGAAACAATATCATTACTGTTTACCATTTCTTTTAAAGGTTTAGAATTTGTGGGGTTTCTTAATACATTTTTAATTGTTGATTCATAATCTTGAATAGCGTCGATGTTTTGAGGCTCTATGATTGTGCTATCATCAGGCACATTGATTTCAATTTCAGATTTTCCGTACAAAACTTGCGTCTTCACTTTTATCCCCTCCAATTAAGATTTTTAAAATAAACACCTTCATCCCCAAAATTATAAGGTGTGATTAAGAGCGATGACTTTTCACTGACATGATATATATATATAGTTAAAAAATAAAATATATGAATAAATCATAAAATATGCTATAAAAGTGACGATATTATGTCGCTCTATATACAATTTACAAAAAATTCAGTATAAATGAAAGGACTTTTGGAAAACGATTTCAAAAGAGTGTAAAATAAGGGTGGAAGTAATAGAATTACACTTTAATACTAGGGAGGGCTTTTTATGAAAGCAGCTGTAGTAACCAAAGATCATAGAGTAAGTATTGAAGAAAAACGTTTAAGAGAATTAAGACCTGGAGAAGCATTAGTAAAGACTGAATATTGTGGTGTATGTCATACTGATTTACATGTTAAAAATGCAGATTTCGGTGACGTAACAGGTGTAACATTAGGACATGAAGGAATTGGACGTGTCATTAAAATTGCTGATAACGTAGATTCATTAAAGGTAGGGGATCGTGTATCTATAGCATGGATGTATGCAGCATGTGGTAATTGTGAGTATTGCACAACTGGTAGAGAAACATTATGCAGGGATGTCCTTAATGCCGGATATACTGTTGATGGGGCAATGGCTGAAGAAGTCATTGTTGATGCGAATTATGCAGTTAAAGTTCCCGAAAATCTTGATCCAGCGGCTGCTTCATCTATTACCTGTGCAGGTGTGACAACATATAAAGCAGTAAAAGTGAGTGGTATCGAACCAGGACAATGGTTAGGCGTATTTGGTGTGGGAGGATTAGGTAATTTAGCATTGCAATACGCCAAAAACGTAATGGGCGCGAAAGTCGTTGCATTTGACATTAATGATGATAAATTAAATTTTGCTAAAGAGCTTGGTGCTGATGCAATCATAAATTCAACTAATGTTGATCCTATTGAGGAAGTTAATCGTCTAACGAATAATAAAGGATTAGATGCAACGGTGATTACTGCTGTAGCTAAAACACCTTTTAATCAAGCAGTTGATGTTGTTAAGGCGGGTGCACGTGTGGTAGCAGTAGGACTTCCAGTAGATAAAATGGATTTAGATATTCCACGTTTAGTGCTTGATGGAATTGAAGTCGTTGGTTCATTAGTTGGTACCAGACAAGATTTAAGAGAAGCATTTCAATTTGCTGCCGAAAATAAAGTTATTCCTAAAATCCAATTAAGACAATTATCTGAAATTAACGATATTTTTGATGAAATGGAAAAAGGAACAATTACGGGTCGAATGGTAATTGATATGAAAAGCACGCACTGAAAGTGAACATAAAAGATAATATAATATTTAGAAATTAAACTATCTTTTGATTTGTGAATGTAAAAAAGGAAGGGCTAATTATGCGATTTAAATTAAAAGAAGATGAAATTTTAGAATTTTTAGATTTAAATTTTCCACAACAAACATTTGAAAAAGGTCGTCTCCTTATTGGGCAAAATAAGAGACAACCATTACACGTTTATTATTTTGGAAAAAAATTCTTGGCTCTTTTAAATGTAAATTTTAACACTTTTGAATATATTAAAGTAGATGAAGTCGATTATAATGATATAAAAAAATCACTTTAAAAGACGGACTGCTTTTTAAAAAAATGTTTATTGAGACAGAGGATTTTATGTTTAACTATAGTACATCTAAAGCTCTTTTAAGTGATTTTCAAAATAATAATTTTAATTACTTTATTCAAAATAAAAAAGAGCGTGTTATATTTGAAGATGGGCATTTCCTCTAAAATATATGATTGAAAACTAACTCTAACCTTGAATATTTTATAGAAATACAATTTGATAATGCTATAATATATTATAGATTTAAAAATATTTTGAGGAATATGAGGTTAAAAGATGAAAAAGACAATGTTCATCATTGCAGCAATGATATTCGGCATCGTATATTTCGATAAATATAGATTTTTATTAAAAAAATATGAAATTGACATTATTGATGTTGAATAATTGTAAATCTGATTGAAGTGATAGGTGACATTTATATTAAATGTGTGAGTTCTCTGTGGCAACAATATCTAGAATAGGAAAGCACCACTTTCACCTCAGTTATGAATTGTGAATATGTGAAAAGAATCTGAGACAAGATTAATGTTTCAGGTTCTTTTCATATTGTGTAAATTTTTGACATGAACACATGTCTTGAGTACTACAAGCAATAGCAGTTTTATGCTATAATGACATTTATTATTGTAAGGGTTAAGGTGAGTAGTAAATTGAATAAAAATATTAACATTCAAACCCGTCAAGTTTTGAAACAGAATGGTGAAAAGCAGAGATTTGAGTTTACTACAAAAGGTTCTTGGCAACAAAAATTTGCAGATTTTATACGTTACGAAGAACAAATTGAAGATGCTAAAGTTAATGTTACGATTAAAATTGAAGATAGCGGTGTAAAGTTAATTCGTAAAGGCGACATTAATATGAACTTACATTTCGTCGAAGGACATGAGACGACAACACTCTATGATGTACCTACCGGAAAAATACCTTTAACTGTTAAAACACTAAGCCTTATGCATTTCGTTACTCATAATGGCGGTAAACTTAAAATACATTATGAGTTATATCAAGATGAACAAAAGATGGGTTCTTATCAATATGAAATAAATTATAAGGAGATAAGCGAATGAATATAATCGATCAGGTTAAACAGACGCTAATAGAAGAAATAGAAGCTAGTATTAGAAAAGCTAACCTCGCAGAAGATATTCCAGAAATTAAAATTGAAATACCTAAAGATACTAAAAATGGAGATTATTCTTCTAATATTGCTATGGTTTTAACAAAAATTGCTAAGCGTAATCCACGTGAAATTGCGCAAGCTATTGTCGATCATTTAGATACAAGCAAAGCACACGTTAAACAGGTTGATATTGCTGGGCCAGGTTTCATCAACTTTTATCTGGATAATCAATATTTAACAGACATTATTCCAGAAGCTATCACAAAAGGTGATCGATTTGGATATGCAACACAATCTAAGAATACTAACATTTTATTAGAATATGTATCAGCTAATCCAACAGGAGACTTACATATTGGTCATGCTAGGAATGCAGCTGTAGGCGATTCTTTAGCTAATATTCTCATTGCGGCTGGTTACAATGTTACACGTGAATATTATATTAATGACGCAGGTAATCAAATCACTAATTTAGCACGATCAATTGAAGCACGATACTTCGAAGCTTTAGGTGATACGAGTTATGAGATGCCGGCAGACGGTTATAATGGTAAAGACATTATTGAAATCGGTAAAGATCTCGCTGTTAAACATCCAGAAATAAAAGACTACTCTGATGAAGAACGCTTAAAAACGTTTAGACAACTTGGTGTCGATTATGAAATGGAAAAATTAAAAAAGGATTTATCTGATTTTAACGTGCACTTTGATAATTGGTTTAGCGAAACATCTTTATATGAAAATGGCGCGATTAAAAATACATTATCTAAAATGAAAGAGCTAGGCTATACGTATGAAGCAGATGGCGCGACTTGGTTACGTACAAGTGACTTTAAAGACGATAAAGATCGTGTATTAATAAAAAAAGACGGTAATTACACTTATTTCACACCAGATACGGCCTATCACTACAATAAGATTAATAGAGGAAATGATATTTTAATTGATTTAATGGGTGCTGATCACCACGGTTATATTAACCGTCTCAAAGCTAGCTTAGAAACATTTGGTGTAGACAGCGATCGTCTTGAAATTCAAATTATGCAAATGGTTCGCCTTATGCAAAACGGAGAAGAAGTGAAGATGAGTAAGCGTACAGGCAATGCGATTACTTTACGTGAAATTATGGATGAAGTCGGTATCGATGCTGCACGTTATTTCTTAACAATGCGTAGTCCTGATTCTCATTTTGACTTTGATTTAGAGTTAGCTAAAGAGCAATCTCAAGACAATCCAATTTATTACGCACAATATGCACATGCACGAATTTGTTCTATTCTAAAGCAAGCTAAAGAACAAGGTATTGAAGTGTCTACTGATGTAGACTTTTCTAAAATAAATAATGATAAAGCAATAGACTTATTAAAAAAAGTAGCAGAATTCGAATCGACGATAGAGAGTGCAGCCGAACATCGTGCACCTCATCGTCTAACTAATTATATTCAGGATCTAGCTGCAGCATTCCATAAATTTTATAATGCTGAAAAAGTGCTTACAGATGATACGGAAAAAACTAAAGCACATGTAGCTATGATTGAAGCGGTGCGTATTACCTTGCACAATGCATTAGCATTAGTAGGTGTTACAGCACCAGAATCTATGTAAAACTTCATAAAATAGATACACGAGAGCCTGTGACATATTTATATGTACAGGCTCTTACATTATTTAGTCCTTATTATTGATGCATTCCAAAAAGAAAAAACAAGCAAAGCAAACCGATATTGGGACACAGCATAAAGTTTGTTATAAAAGGAATATTAACAATTAGGTAGGACAACACCTCAGACTTCTTGGGAAAATTGGACAATGTAGCATGCGAGATATAACAATCATGCGAAGATTTGTAGGGGGAGAAATCATGTTATCAATAGAAAAATTATATCAAATTCTATATCAAAATATGGGCCCTCAATATTGGTGGCCAGCAGAAACGCCAATAGAAATGATGCTTGGGGCAATTCTAGTCCAAAATACTAATTGGAACAATGCAGATATAGCGTTATCAAGATTAAAAGAAGAAACTTCTTTTAATGCACAGACGATATTGAAAATGCCTTTAGAATCGTTGCAGCAAGTGATACGTTCGAGTGGTTTCTATAAAAATAAAGCTAAGGCTATACAGGCATTGTTACTATGGTTAAATCAACATCATTTTGATTATAGTAGTATAGCTAAGTTATACGGTGATAGCTTAAGAAAAGAATTACTCACCATCCGTGGTATAGGTGAAGAGACCGCCGATGTCTTAATAGTATATATTTTTAAAGGTAAAGAATTCATACCTGATAGTTATACTAGACGTATTTTTAGAAAATTGGGATATCAACATACAGAAAGTTATCATAAATTGAAACAGGAATTAACACTTCCTGAATCATTTTCAAATCAAGATGCAAATGAGTTTCACGCTTTATTAGATAATTTTGGGAAAAATTATTTTAATGGTAAGGGGAAACAACGCTATACCTTTTTAGATACCTATTTTAAAAAATAAGTATTGACCTTAACGTAACGTCATACCTCATACTTTAATTCAGGAGGTGAAATGATGAAAGAACGCTTCAGTCCCAAAACGCTTTCTGACATTACCGGAGTTAGTATACGCACGCTTCATTATTATCATGAAAAGGGGTTACTCGTGCCACAACAAATGAGTGCTAATGGATACCGATATTATAATGTTCAAGATATTTCAAAGTTACAATATATTCTCTTTTTAAAGGAATTAGATTTAACATTAAAGCAAATACAGACGTATTTTGAAGGTGATAGTGATTTTAGAACTAAAATATTACATGATAATTTTTATCACATTGTTAAAAAAAGAGATCGCTTAAACGATATTATCCGTACGTTAGAACATCATTTTCACAAAGATAACGATGAGATTGAGGTAACTACAATGCAAAATTTCAATTTAAATGAACAGTATGAAAAAGAAGCAGCAAGTAAGTATGGAGATACTCATTATTATCAAGCATATAAAGATAAACAAAAATGTAAGGATGAATCAGAACAGCAAAATCATTTTGAGGAAATTAATAAGCAATTAAATATGTTTTTTGACGAAATGAATCAACTATACTTAAACAAAGTTTCTATACTTGAAGCAAGTGGAAAAACTAAGAAATTACAATGTATTTTGAAAGAACAAGTTCCTAATTGTGACAATCAATTTTTAGAATATATAGCTCAGATTTATATTGAGGACGAGCGATTTGTAAAGTTTATTAACAAGCAACGTGAACGTGGTTTGAATTTATACATTTCTGACGCGATAAAAACATTTATTAAATTATAAAACATTATGTGTCTGGGACATTGTTGATTGTCTCAGACATTTTAGCATTTTACCGATTGATACTAACATTATAAAACTGATCAACACAGAAAATTTCAACGAGAAATTCCACAGACAAGGCAAGTTGGGGTCGGGGCCCCAACACAGAAAATTTCAACGAGAAATTCTACGGACAAAGCAAGTTGGGGTTGTGGCCCCAACACAGAGAATTTCAATGAGAAATTCTACGGACAAAGCAAGTTGGGGTTGTGGCCCCAACACAGAGAATTTCAACGAGAAATTCTACAGACAAAGCAAGTTGGGGTTAAATATATTAATAGATTTAATTCAAAGTTGTCTTTTTTCATATTTTGTGAAAATCAAATAAAATTGTATCTACAAATATTGGTATATTTTGATATGATGAATAGGAACATTAAAAATAATTTGTGAAAGGGTGATGCTCCAAATGAAAAGTAAACTATGGATAGTTATATGTGCATTGATTGTAGTACTGGCTGCATGTGGTCAAGATGCCAATCATTCATCTAATAATAAAGACACTGAAAAAAGCGATAAAAAATATCATAGAATTATTTCGCTCATTCCTAGTAACACAGAAATTTTATATCGCTTAGGAATCGGAGAAGATATAGTTGGTGTATCCACTGTGGATGATTATCCTAAAGATGTAAAAAAAGGTAAAAAACAATTCGATGCGATGAATTTAAATAAAGAAGAATTAATAAAAGCTAAACCGGATTTGATTTTAGCGCATGAGTCACAGAAAAATTCTGCAGGTAAAGTGCTAAAGTCACTTAAAGATAAGGGAGTAAAAGTCGTTTATGTGAAAGATGCACAATCGATTGATGAAACTTATGATACTTTTAAATCAATTGGACAATTAACGGATCGTGAAAAACAAGCTAAAGAACTTGTTGATGAAACAAAACACAATGTAGAAAAAATCATTAACTCCGTTCCTAAACATCATAAGAAACAAGAAGTGTTTATGGAAGTATCGTCTAAACCAGACATTTACACTGCCGGAAAAGATACCTTCTTTAACGATATGTTAGAGAAACTAGATGCTAAAAATAGTTTTGATGATGTTAAAGGTTGGAAATCAGTAAGTAAAGAAAGCATTATTAAACGTAATCCTGATATTCTGATTTCCACAGAAGGTAAATCAAAATCAGACTACATAGAAATGATAAAAAAACGTGGCGGTTTTGATAAAATTAATGCTGTTAAAAATACACGTATTGAAACAGTAGATGGGGATGAAGTTTCTCGACCAGGTCCTCGTATTGATGAAGGTCTAAAGGATTTAAGAGACGATATATATAAAAAATAGTCATTTGAATACTATGTATTGTATTTTACTTAGATGATTAATTTTATTAATAAGCTGACAGAGATGTATTTCAAACGCCTGGGACAGTAGTTATTGTCTCAGGTATTTTTAATATTTATGATAGACGGATATTGAATTAAACTGATGCAAATATGCCATTTGATTCAACTTCATTACTCGATGACTAAATCGTGCAACGAATGGAAGCCAGTCGTTTTACACTTTTTAAGTATTGTTTTGTTAATATAGTGATTAAGAAAGTATTGAAAGAGAGAGTTATGAATAAATATAGAAGTGTCATTATATGGTTATTTATTTTAATATTAAGCATGAGCTTAAGTTTAAGCTGGGATGTAGGAAAACTTGATGATGTTTTTAATCAAACCATACTATTCCAGGTTCGTTTACCTAGATTACTTGAAGCCATGCTCACTGGTGCAGTACTTACATTAGCTGGCCAAGTGTATCAAATTGTGTTAAATAATCCACTTGCAGATAGTTTTACATTGGGATTAGCTAGTGGTGCATCATTAGGATCTGGAATTGCTTTATTTTTGGGACTTAGTTTTTTATGGTTCCCTATATTTTCCATTATTTTCAGTTTAATCACACTGTTACTTGTTTTAAGTGTTTCAGCGATGTTAGCCAAAGGATATCCTGTTCAAATGCTTATATTAACGGGATTACTATTTGGTGCACTATTAAATGCATTATTGTATTTGCTTGTTTTGATTAATCCTAAGAAGATGAATCCAATTGCTAGTTATCTGTTCGGTGGTTTTGCATCAGCTGAATATCAGGATGTTATGATTATTAGTTTGATAGCATCTGTCGCAATCATAGTATTATTTTTAATGCAAAAAGGAATTAAATTACTGCAAGTTGGTGAATTGAAAAGTCAGTCTCTAGGATTAAATGTACAACAAGTAACGTATATTGTTCTTATAGTAGCCTCCATCATGACAGCAGTTGTGGTCGCATACGTTGGAGTTATTGGTTTTATAGGCATGATTATTCCACAACTGATTAGAAAATTTTATTGGCGTTATCAAATAGGTTTACAAATGTTATTGAATATAATCATAGGTGCTGTAGTCATGATAATTGCAGATTTTATAGGAAGTACAATGATACAACCTATACAAATTCCTGTAGGCATCGTGATGGCATTGCTCGGTGTACCAGTCCTATTTTATATTTTAATTAAACAGACTAACATATGACGTTCACACTACTCTTTTGCTACAATAGTATTATTAAAATATTAAGAGGTCATTGAAAATGAATTTAAACTGCATTAAGGCTATCGTCTTTGATTTAGAAGGTACTCTATTAGATAGAGTAAAATCGCGTGAAAAGTTTATAGAAGAGCAATATGAACGGTTTCATGATTATTTTATTCATGTGCAATTAGCAGATTATAAGAATAAATTTATTGAATTAGACGATGATGAAGACAACGATAAACCTGATCTATATAAGGAAATCATTAAACAATTTCATATCGACCGTCTTAAATGGAAAGATTTATTTAATGACTTTGAAATGCATTTCTATCGTTACGTTTTCCCTTACTATGATACTTTGTATACATTAGAAAAGTTATCGAAACATCATTACATGATTGGTGTGATTGCAAATGGGAAATCCAAAATTAAACAATTTAGATTGCATTCATTGGGTATTATGCACGTTATTAATTATTTAACTACTTCTGAAACTGTAGGCTATCGTAAGCCACATCCTAAAATCTTTGAAGATATGATTGATCAATTGGGGGTTAAACCATCTGAAATAATGTATGTCGGAGATGATGCATTAAACGATGTTGCTCCTGCACGTGCAATGGGGATGGTAAGTGTGTGGTATAAACAAGAAGATGCAGAATTGGAGCCATTAACAGAAGAAGTAGATTATACGATTACTACCATAGAGGAATTGCTTAAAATTTTACCAGATAATTTTGAAACAGAAGGAGAAGAACAACATGGCAATGGATTTAATTACTAAACAAGACGGTACAACATTACACTATAGTACTATGGGACAAGGATATCCTGTCGTACTCGTGCATACCGCTTTTGATAATTATGCTGTTTTTAATGATTTAGCTAAGGTATTAGCAAAGTCTTTTCAGGTTGTGCTTATCGATTTGAGAGGACATGGTTACTCTGATAAGCCTAGAAATATAGAGTTTTATGACTTTGCTGACGATATAAAATTTTTATTAGATGCTATATATATAGATGAAGCAGCATTTATTGGGCACGAGATGGGGGCACTTATTGCTGCTGATATGTCTGTTAGAAATCCTGGCTATATATCCTCAATCACATTAGTTAATCCTACTTCAATAGAAGGTGAATTGCCTGAAGAACGCTTGTTCAGAAAATATGCGCATAAAATACGTAACTGGGAAGATGATAAGCAAGAAAAATTTTTAGATAAACGTAGATATTATAAAGCGCGTAAGATGAATAAATTTTTAAAGCATGTCGTTGATACAAATAGTATTTCTACTAAAGAAGAAATTCAAGCTGTTAAAGATGTCTTCAAATCTGAAGGTATTGCAGATGTTTTCAAGCATGTTCAAGTTCCTACGCTTATTGTTGCTGGAGAACACGGAGAACGTACAACTACACTAGAAGCTAAAGAAGTCGCAGATTTGATTCAACACTGTGAATTTAACGTCTATCAACATTCAAGTGCATATCCTTTTGTTGAAGAACAGGCTCAATTTACTCAAGAGACAACAAACTTCATTCAACAACATGCACCTAAATAAAAGAGTTCACACTGAGATTTTGTAAGGTAATAATCAATGAATTAAGAAAGATAGGTTTCTCTATAAGCGCTAAAACAGTTGTTAAAAAAGTCATCTACTAAATCCACGTAATCATTTTGTAATATTATTGTTATTTTAGTAATATTTATAGTACAATTAACATGAGCACAGAAGACATAAAGAATTAAAGGAGTGAGTGCTTATGAAGAAACTAATAACATCATTACTTGTTTTAGGATTAGTTTTAACTGGAGTAAGCGTTGGAAACAACGTTGAAGCGGCAACTGGTAATTCAATGAAAACAGTACAACAATTAAACAAAGGTGATAAATCATTAGAAAACGTTAAGATAGGCGAATCAATGAAGAGTGTATTAAAAAAGTATAGTCATCCTATCTATTCTTATAACCCAAATAGTAATGAAAAGTATTACGAATTTAGAACTGATAAAGGTGTTTTGCTAGTAACAGCTAATGGTAAAAAAGAAAGAGGAAATGTTACACGCGTATCAATGACATATAATGATGCAAACGGCCCTTCATACAAAGCCGTAAAACAACAACTTGGTCATAAAGCTATAAGTCGTGTACATTATAATAATGTTACAGGTAACTTTGGCTATATTCAAAAAGATCAAGCAAGTTATCAATTCAGTTCAAATTCACCAAAGGATAAAAATGTGAAGTTATATCGTATAGATTTAAATAAATAAGAAGAATTGGATATACGTTTTATAAGATAAAATAGTTTGAAATTTGAAGAGTTTAAAGTTGAAATCATAATTTGTAAAATGGATTTCACTTTAGCTCTTCTTTTCATTTTAGTTGCTAATGATGATATGATTAATCATTATGTTCAAGTAAAATTGTAAGATGTATGATAAAATTTTAATTTGAAAATGATTAACTTATGAAATCTACAAATTACATCAAGATTTAAATGAAAAGGAGTAAATCATGCGTACGAATGATAAAGTATTACTCGAAAATATTAATGATTATTTTAGTCACAAAGGAATGTCACCACACTTAATTGATGATATAAAAGAAAAATATCGACAAGATATTAAAAAGTCTGAAGAAAAAGATCAAGATTACATTGAATATAGAGGTAAATCACCTGCGCAATTAATATTAACAATTCAGCGTAATTTGTTTGCATTACAACTCAATCCAATGATTTTCTTTATCATTAACTTTATTCTTATTTCATATTTGTACGATAAACAATATGTACCTTTTCAAGCAATTACCGGTATAAGCTTGTTTTATTGCTTAGTTATATTTCCAATAACACTCATTTTATATGTGCGTATTGCCAAAAAAAATTATCTATACAGTAATAAGTATGAAATGAGAACTGGAATAATCATTGGTATTATTGCTTTAATTCTAGTAATTATGCAAGGGTTTCACTTTAACTGGGCTATTATTCCTATTTCTATCTATGGTCATCAGTTTGTATTTTTCGCTGGAATTATTTTAAGTCTTGTTGGTATATTCTTTAAACGTATAGAATTTGTAGGAGTTGGCTTACTATTTTGTCAAAAAACAATAGATGCAATGGTAACTGACCCGGAAATTGCACAGTTTTTCTCTTTAGCAATTTGGATTATACTTGTTGTGCTAATCATTTTTTATACGATACGTTTATCTGAACGCACTAAATCATCATAATACAAAGATTTAAACTCAGAAAATATGCTAGACATATCTTTCTGAGTTTTTTAATTTATTAAAATATATCATTTGTTTACCATATAAGTTTGTTTTAGAAAATGAATCACTATTTTAATATACAAATAATTTAATTACACTGAAAATAACCTAAAAGCGTAACACTATTTTAATATGGGTATATAAATGACTAAAGGGAGGTGCCAAGATGAATAAAATTCAAATTTGTAATCAGATTGAACTTAACTATATTGATGAAGGCGAAGGCATCCCCATCATTTTAATTCATGGATTAGATGGAAACTTGGCAGGATTTAAAGATTTAAAAAATGAACTCAAGAAGCAGTATAGAGTAATTACTTATGATGTCAGAGGTCATGGAAAATCTTCACGAACAGAATCATATGAATTAAAAGATCATGTTGAAGATTTAAATGATTTAATGGGAGCATTAAATATCGATTCTGCACATATTTTAGGACATGATATGGGGGGCATCATTGCGAGTGAATTTACTGAAAAATATCAATATAAAGTGATTACATTGACAATTGTTTCGGCCAAAAGTGAAGACATTGCAAATGGTTTCAACAAATTAATGGTTGATTACCAAGAAGAATTAGCAGGCTTTAATAAATCTGAGGCAATGATTATTTTATTCTCTAAATTATTTAAAGAGAAAGATAAAGCAATGAAATGGTATCAAAGCCAAAAATTATACAATAGACCAACTCCGGAAGAAAGTGCAATTGCAGTACGTGCATTGCTTAATATTAAAGATTTAACTCGTGTTCATCATAATGTGTCCATACCTACTTTAATTGTGAATGGTAAGTATGACCCACTCATACAAAATAAAAGTCATTATGATATGGATCAATATTATGATCAAGTTACAAAAATTGTATTTGATAATTCAGGACATGCACCACATATCGAGGAACCAGAAAAATTCCTGAAACTCTACTTAGATTTTGTTAGTTAAAAAATAAGAACATAAATAAAAACCCTTAAATGATTATTGTCGGAAAATCATTTGAGGGTTTTGTAGTAGCAGTAAAGTTTGGACTCAGATCACTATCGTATTAACTTAATAAAAGAGTAAAACAGTCTTATCTTTCATAAGTGAAAGAAATATCTGTTTTACTCCCTAGCCATTATACTTCATTTTCATTATTTGCTTCTGTGATACGGTTGTTTACTCGTTTAAGTAAATCATCGATTTTTTTACGCTGCTTAGAATCTACTAAGATTAAAACAGTTCTTTCATCGTGTTCATTACGTTTTTTATTAAAGTAATTTTCTTGAGATAAATTTTTAACAGCTTTAACAACTTGAGGTTGTTTATAATTTAAGTGATTGATAATATCTTTAAGATAATATTCCTCTTCTTTATTCTCACTAATATAAGTTAATACTGCAAATTCTTCAAAGCTGATTGAGAATTCTTTTTTAATTATTCCTTTTAATCTGTCAGCATAAGTGACCATAGCTAATAATTCAAAGCAGTCATTGATTTTTGAAATAGCCATTAATGAAACCTCCCTATTTATATCATATCCATAAATCTTAAAACCCATCTTTTTAAATTTAAAGATAGTTAATTATATTATTGAATTAAGATTACTTGGATACTATACCCTAATTTATTAATTTATATCTATTTTTCTTATGAAAATACGAAAGTGTCCGTCATAATATAGTATTAATTTAAATTTAAAGAATATATTTAATGCTATATTATTTAGTTAATTATAACTAAATAAAATTAAGAAGTAAACAAATAAGTGTTTATAAAACAAATTATCTTTTAAAGTTTATACTTGAATTAGCAATGTAGCATTTGCTATATTCAAAAAAAATAAGATTGTTTCTAATTTTCCTTAATTTAATAAAAATTATACTAAAAAGAATACTTTTTGGAAAGAATTTTACTAACATTTTTTATATATAAATGTTTATTAATTTAGAAGTAGGATTTTTAACAACTTTTTCATCTATCAATAAGCCTTTAGTTATATTAATATACCCACTTTTTAAACTCTTTTTGTATGTTACTTCTCTTTTTGTAATTTTCCCGTTTTTTAGAATTAAAACATAGCGTTTTTGAACAATAGCTGACGTAGGTAACTCTATGTCATTTGAGGCTAATTTGATTTTAAAGTGTGTTCCAATTTGATGATTGGGTTGTGTAGAAAGTAAAATGTCGTAATATGAGACGCCATTTTTTATTTTTGATGGTATATTCGAAATTTCTTTAATTTTACTAGTAAATTGAGTGTTGTCACTAGATGTTACAGAAATATTTTGATTTATTTTTAATAAATTCAACTCAGATTCTGATATATTAGCACGAATAATACGTTCGTTGCTATTAATTTGCACTATCTTTTCGTTTGGTTTTGAAGGGATAGAATTAATATATGAAATACTTCCATTAATTGGTGAAAATAAAGTGGATTTAATTGAGGATTTAGTTTGAATCATTTGTAATTTTAGCTGATTAAGGAATGAATAATAATGTAAATCATTTTTAGAATTTAAAGTTTTGTTGTTACGTTCATTACTAAGTGTATTTTGGAGTTCCTCATATAAATGATCTTTTTCATAATTGTAATATTCTAACACTGGAGTGTTTTTAGATACTTTGCTATGATTTTTTACTAAAAGTTTTTGGAGTTGTCCTAAAGTGGGAGTGTAGTAGAAAATATAGCTGTTAAGAGGGGCTTGTATACCAGTTGTTGAAAGGAGTAATTTGGGCTTTGCTTTTATAGTTTTTATATTTTTAATATCTTCTGTTTTAGAAGTTAATTTAGAGAAAGTAATGTAACTAAAACTACAAGTTGTGAGAATGAAAATGAATAGTAATGAAGAAATAACGATGCGTTGCTTGGTCATGGATGTTCACCTCATAATATTATTGTGAGGTTATTATACACTATTATTTTAAATGAAAATATATTAATTTTAAAATAAGCATTACTTTTGGTTTGTATATTGTTTTATTTCAAAAAATAAAGTAAATCAATTTAATAAATTGAAAAATAGAAGGCTATCTTTAATTTTAAAATATATGATTCTACATAAATGTTACTATAAGAAGAATCACTCATAAAAACTGCCAACAAAGACAAAATCTTTGTTGGCAGTTCGAAATAGACATTTATTTGTATGAGGAATCTACATTAATATAAGCGGATAATTTTTATTCAGAATAAGGAATTTAAAATAATCGTAATAAAATAATACCTATAGCTATACATAATAATCCACCTAACTTACGTGATGTTATTTTGTTTTTAGGTGAACCCAACAAACCGAAATGATCGATAATAATACCCATAATCATTTGGCCCATCATAGCAATTATAGTAGTTAAAGCTGCTCCTAAGAAAGGCATTAAAATAATATTAGATGTTACGAATGCCATTCCTAGTATCCCTCCAATAAAATAAATAGATTTAATCTTACCTAGTGTTTTATGAGTAGATGATATTTTCAGACTACGATTAAATACTAATGTTAATATAAATAACGCTATTGTACCAACGCTAAATGATATGAGTGAAGCAAATATGGATGAGTGTGTGTGTTGAGCCAGTGTGCTGTTGATTGTTGTTTGGATTGGCGGAGCGAAACCAAATACGAATCCAATAAGCAACCAGAATACTATTGGTGTATTCTTATGTCTATTAACAGGATGTCTACGAACATAATTCATAAATATAATTCCAGTAATTAAAAATATAATTCCAACACCTTTAAATAATGTAAAAGATTGTTGATGGGCGCCCAATAATCCAAATGTATCAATGATTACACCCATAATAATTTGCCCTGTAACCGTAATAACAACAGTAAGTGCTGCGCCTAATCTTGGTAATAATAATAAGTTTCCAGTTAAATAGATAACACCTAATAGTCCTCCTAGGACCCAAGTATAGTTAAGTGTTTGCTTAGAAAAGAATTCTGGTGTTAATACTTGTGGATGAATAATGATATTAAGCACAAGTAAGCATATTGTTCCGACAGCAAAAGATATGGTTGAAGCATAAAAAGATGAACGGGTAAATTGGCTTAGCCTTGAGTTGATTGAAGTTTGAATAGGAAGTAACATGCCAACAAAAATTCCTAAAAGATATAGAAAAAACAATGATAAAAACCAACTTTCTCAATTTAATATGATTATCATACCATTCATAATCATGTTTCTAAAATGATTGAGCCATAAGCAAAGTATAGAAATAAGTTGTGAATGTTCCGAGGTGTCATACAGCCGATACTATTTTGATGAATCATTATAATAAAATGCACATTAAACAAGTTTTAGAATTAAAAAAAGCGAGACATCATTTTGAATTTGATATCTCACTTCATATTAATAAAAGAACAATGTAAATTAAGTTCTTTTTTAGACTTGAACAATTTTAAAAAATTTGTTCTTCGATAAGTCTTTTTTATGATTTTAGTACTTTAAATAAAGCGTCAAAAATAATGTTTTATGAATTAATTTTTATCTTCAAATATAACAGTTGTACTTTTATCAATAAGTTGTGCAGCATAAATTTTGACAGGCTTTCCCAAACTAAATCTTAAAATGTCTAATTCTAAAAGTTGGTTCATACTTTCTTTAATTAATTGTTCTGTAGTAATAGCGTTAAAATCGGGTAATAGTAATTTGACGGGTTTATTAAGATTTGATTTAAATACGAGTTCCAAAGTTTTTGACATACTGATGTATCCTCCTTAAATTAAAGATTCTGTTTTAACGATCTCGACTTTGTCATACTCTTCGCCACTGATACGTTCAATGATGGAACGAAAAGATTTGATTTGATCATTAGAAACAAGCGGATTAATGTTAGAAAAACGACGCTTATGTTCGACTACTTTACCTTCAGAATTATGTTTGATTTGAGTAAAGATAATCGTCACTTGATTGACTTCATTCATAATAAAACCTCCTTTCACTATATATATCGAAATAGATTGAAAAAAAAGGACACATTTTTTGAAAAATATAGGCAAATGCCTTTGATGTGATACAAACGTCATTTATCATTAATTATGAAACCTGTTTTAGAAGGTATATGAGGTAAGTAGAATTGTTAAGTTGTAAAAGAAAAAATTGGAACCTGATATTTAAAATAACCAACTTAAAAGATTGATCAGTGTCTAAAATTACTATTTATATATGAATTAAAATATTAAGATCTCCCAATATGAGAATGAATTAGTTTAAGTTTATCGATGATTGAAAAATTATAGCCTCATGGATTCTATCTTATATAAAATAAAGTTCTATTCCCTTTTGGATATAAATAAGAATAGTTACCTTTTTGTGATATGCCAATTCAGAAAAAAAGCGACAGTGCTTGAATCTATGTATGCTCAATAAACTCATTCAAATCAACTAGCAATATCAAATCATAAATCGTGTTGCACCATAATAAGGATTAAAACCTGTTAGTTTAACTAATTTAAGAAAAACATTTGATTATCTTCTCTTTCAATCGGGAATATTAATTTCTATCATTCAACAATATTTTGGATATCAGATAACTTAAGAAATATTGAGATTTATTGAAATACGATATGTTTCAAATCGCCATACAATGATTACACTTAATAAATGATTACACTTAATATAAATGTAAAAAGAAAAGGAGGGGTTAAATGAGTTTAGTATATCTTATGGCGACTAATTTATTAGTCATGCTCATAGTTTTATTCACTCTGAGTCATCGTCAACTAAGAAAGGTTGCGGGCTATGTTGCATTAATAGCTCCTATTGTGACATCTACATATTTTATTATGAAAATACCAGATGTGATTCGAAATAAGTTTATTGCTGTTCGATTACCATGGATGCCTTCAATTGATATTAATTTAGATTTAAGATTAGATGGTTTAAGTTTAATGTTCGGCTTAATTATTTCGCTAATAGGTGTGGGTGTATTTTTTTATGCTACGCAATATTTATCCCACAGTACGGACAATCTTCCTAGATTTTTCATCTATTTACTATTATTTATGTTCAGTATGATTGGCATTGTAATAGCTAATAATACCATCTTAATGTATGTATTTTGGGAACTCACAAGTATTTCCTCATTCTTGCTTATATCCTATTGGTACAATAATGGTGAAAGTCAATTAGGCGCCATTCAATCTTTCATGATTACAGTGTTTGGTGGGCTAGCGTTATTAACAGGATTTATCATTTTATATATCATTACAGGAACAAACACAATTACTGATATCCTTAATCAACGCAATGCAATTTCACGACATCCTTTATTTATACCAATGATTTTGATGCTATTATTAGGTGCTTTTACCAAATCTGCACAATTTCCGTTTCATATTTGGTTACCAAAGGCCATGGCAGCACCTACACCAGTAAGTGCTTATCTTCATTCGGCAACAATGGTAAAGGCTGGAATCTTTTTACTATTTAGATTTACACCTTTATTGGGACTTAGTAATGTTTATATTTATACAGTGACATTTGTTGGTCTAATAACTATGTTATTTGGATCTTTAACTGCTTTACGACAATACGACTTAAAAGGTATACTCGCTTATTCTACAATAAGTCAATTAGGTATGATTATGACAATGGTAGGTCTAGGTGGCGGTTATGCTCAGCACACATCAGATGAATTGTCTAAGTTTTATATTTTAGTTTTATTTGCTGGCTTATTCCATTTAATGAATCATGCGGTTTTTAAATGTGCATTATTTATGGGCGTTGGTATCATTGATCACGAGTCCGGAACACGTGATATTCGTTTGCTAAATGGTATGCGTAAAGTCTTCCCTAAAATGCATATTGTCATGTTGCTCGCTGCATTATCTATGGCAGGTGTTCCTTTTTTAAATGGCTTTTTAAGTAAGGAAATGTTTTTAGATTCGTTAACTAAAGCAAACGAACTTGATCAATATGGCTTCGTATTAACGTTTGTGATTATTTCAATAGGTGTCATCGCGAGTATATTGACTTTTACTTATGCACTTTACATGATAAAAGAAACATTCTGGGGAAATTACAATATAGAAAAATTTAAACGTAAACAAATACATGAACCATGGCTATTTAGTTTACCAGCTGTGATTTTAATGTTACTCATTCCAGTTATCTTCTTTGTTCCAAACGTTTTTGGCAACTTTGTTATTTTGCCCGCAACCAGATCTGTATCTGGGATAGGTGCGGAGGTTGATGCATTTGTGCCACATATTTCTCAGTGGCATGGTGTGAATCTTCCATTAATTTTAAGTATAGTTGTTATTATTATTGGACTTATTTTAGCTCTAGTTGTGAATTGGAAAGAGGTTACGCATCAAATAATCAAAAGTGCTTCGATTACAGATGGCTATCGGAAAATTTATAGAGAATTTGAATTATACTCAGCCCGTGGTATACGTGCATTGATGAATAATAAATTGAATTATTACATCATGATTACATTATTTATTTTTGTAGCTATTGTAGTTTATGGATATTTGACTGTGGGTTTTCCTCATGTACATCAGCTTCATATTAGTTCTTTCGGACCGTTGGAAGTTATCTTATCAGTTGTAACATTGATTATCGGCATTTCATTAATCTTTATTCGTCAACGACTAACGATGGTGGTATTGAATGGAATGATTGGATTCGCAGTTACATTATATTTTATTGCAATGAAAGCTCCAGATTTAGCTTTAACACAGTTAGTTGTTGAAACTATTACGACAATCTTATTTATTGTTAGTTTTTCGAGACTACCTAACATCCCTCGAGTTAAGGCAAATTTAAAAAAAGAGACCTTCAAAATCATTGTGTCACTTGTTATGGCATTGACGGTGGTATCACTTATTTTTGTTGCTCAACAAGCAGATGGTATGCCTTCAATTGCTAAATTTTATGAAGATGCATATGAACTTACAGGTGGAAAAAATATTGTCAATGCTATACTAGGTGACTTCAGAGCTTTAGATACTATGTTTGAAGGACTAGTGTTAATCATAGCTGGATTAGGTATTTATACGTTACTTAATTACAAAGATAGGAGGGGGCAAGATGAAAGAGAATGATGTAGTACTTAAATCAGTTACAAAAATTGTAGTGTTTATTTTGTTAACATTTGGATTTTATGTATTTTTTGCTGGCCATAATAATCCAGGTGGTGGCTTTATTGGTGGCTTGATTTTTAGCTCGGCATTTATCTTAATGTTTCTTGCCTTTGATGTAAATGAAGTGTTGAAAAGCTTGCCTATTGATTTTAAAAAATTAATGATTATAGGTTCACTCATATCTGTTGCAACTGCATCAGTGCCTATGTTTTTTGGGAAGCCATTTTTATATCAAACTGAAGCAAATGTAACATTTCCATTACTAGGACATGTTCATGTTACTACTGTGACTTTATTTGAGCTTGGCATCTTATTAACAGTAGTAGGTGTGATTGTTACAGTTATGCTATCTATAAGTGGGGGTAGATCATGAATTTAATATTACTCCTTGTGATAGGATTTTTAGTGTTTATTGGAACTTATATGATTTTATCTATTAATTTAATTCGTATTGTTATTGGTATTTCTATTTATACACACGCCGGTAATTTAATTATTATGAGTATGGGGAAATATGGACCTCATATGTCTGAACCGCTAATTCAAGGTCATGCTCAAAACTTTGTTGATCCTTTATTACAAGCTATCGTTTTAACAGCTATTGTGATTGGATTTGGTATGACTGCGTTTTTATTGGTGTTAATATATAGAACTTACAGAGTAACTAAAGAGGATGAAATAAGTGCATTGAAAGGTGATGAAGATGATGAGTAATTTAATAATATTGCCTATGTTGTTGCCTTTTGTATGTGCTTTAATTTTAGTCTTCACTAAAAATAAAAATCGTATTTCGAAAATCCTATCCATTACAACTATGATTGTTAATACAATGATTTCAATTGCTTTACTTATTTATGTCGTTAATCATAAACCGATAACACTTGATTTTGGGGGATGGAAAGCACCTTTCGGCATTCAATTTCTAGGTGATTCACTGAGTCTGCTTATGGTGTCAGTATCATCTTTTGTTGTTACGCTAATAATGGCATACGGCTTTGGTAGAGGGGAGAAGCGAGTCAATCGATTTCACCTTCCTACATTTATTCTTTTATTAACAGTAGGTGTTATTGGTTCGTTTTTAACTTCTGATTTATTTAACCTATACGTGATGTTTGAAATTATGCTTCTTGCTTCGTTTGTACTTGTTACATTAGGACAATCTGTTGAACAATTACGTGCAGCGATAGTATATGTTGTTCTGAATATTTTAGGTTCGTGGTTGCTTTTATTAGGAATTGGCATGTTATATAAGACAGTCGGAACACTTAATTTCTCACATTTAGCGATGCGATTGAATCATATGGAAAATAACCAAACAATAACGATGATATCTTTAGTATTTCTAGTTGCTTTTAGTTCAAAGGCAGCACTAGTGATTTTCATGTGGTTACCTAAAGCATATGCAGTGCTTAATACGGAACTTGCCGCGTTATTTGCAGCATTGATGACAAAAGTTGGAGCTTATGCGCTTATTCGTTTTTTTACTTTACTATTCGACCATCATCCAAGCGTCACGCATACATTGCTCGTGTTTATGGCTTGTATCACAATGATTATCGGTGCATTTGGTGTCATCGCTTACAAAGATATTAAGAAAATTGCGGCTTATCAAGTTATTTTGTCTATTGGATTCATTATTTTAGGTTTAGGTTCTCATACTATATCAGGTGTAAATGGTGCTATCTTCTATTTAGCGAATGATATTATCGTTAAGACATTATTGTTTTTTGTAATTGGTAGTCTTGTTTATATGTCAGGCTATCGAAATTATCAGTATTTAAGTGGACTGGCAAAAAGAGAACCATTCTTTGGTGTTGCATTTGTCGTGGTAATTTTTGCTATAGGTGGCGTACCTCCTTTTAGTGGCTTTCCGGGTAAAGTCTTAATATTCCAAGGGGCTATTACAAATGGTAATTATATTGGTTTAGCACTTATGATTGTGACAAGTTTAATTGCTATGTATAGTCTTTTTAGAGTGATGTTTATAATGTATTTTGGTGATGCTGACGGAGAACAAGTACAATTTAGACCACTACCTATTTATCGTAAAGGTTTACTTAGTGTTTTAGTTGTAGTGGTATTAGCGATGGGTATTGCAGCCCCTGTTGTTCTGAAAGTAACAGAGGATGCAACAAATCTTAATATGAAAGAAGATGTCTTTCAAAAGAATGTAAATACACATTTGAAGGAGGTTAATCATAAGTGAAGCAAGTTGTATTAAATATTGTTATCGCGTTCCTTTGGGTACTCTTTCAAGATGAAGATGAATTTAAATTTACAACCTTCTTTGCTGGATTTTTAATTGGTTTAATTGTGATTTATATTCTGCATCGCTTTTTTGGTGAAGAATTTTATTTGAAAAAGATATGGGTGGCTATTAAATTTTTAGCTGTATACCTATACCAGCTTATTACTTCTAGTATAAGTACCATAAATTACATCTTATTTAAGACGAATGAAGTTAATCCAGGTTTACTCACATATGAAACTTCATTAAAAAGTAATTGGGCTATTACTTTTTTAACGATTTTAATTATTATTACTCCAGGATCGACAGTTATTCGAATTTCTAAAAATACTAATAAATTTTTTATTCACAGTATTGATGTGTCAGAAAAAGATAAAGAAAATCTTCTAAAAAGTATTAAGCAGTATGAGGATTTAATTTTGGAGGTGACACGATGATTGAAATGTTCACTCAAATATTTATTATAAGTGCATTAGTGATTTTTGGTATGGCACTACTTGTTTGTCTAGTCAGATTAATTAAAGGTCCCACTACTGCTGATAGAGTTGTATCATTTGATGCCTCGAGTGCTGTTGTTATGTCTATTGTTGGTGTGATGAGCGTTATTTTTAACTCAGTGTCTTATTTAGATTCAATCATGTTAATTGCAATTATTTCGTTTGTCAGTTCGGTCTCAATTTCAAGATTCATCGGGGAAGGACGTGTCTTCAATGGAAATCATAAAAGACATCGTTAGTCTTATTGCTTCGATACTTATTTTCTTAGGAAGTATTATTGCATTAATTAGTGCAATAGGGATTGTAAAATTTCAAGATGTCTTTCTAAGAAGTCACGCCTCAACGAAAAGTTCTACATTGTCAGTATTACTAACTGTAGTTGGTGTACTGATCTATTTTATTGTGAATTCAGGTTTTTTCAGTGTCAGATTATTATTATCACTAGTTTTTATCAATCTTACATCTCCGGTTGGAATGCATTTGATAAGTAGAGCGGCCTACCGTAATGGTGCATATATGTACAGGAAAGACGATGCATCTAGACAATCTACTATCTTATTAAGCCAAAAAGAGTTTAATACGCCAGAAGAATTAAAAAAACGTGCAAAACTACGAGAAGAAAGACGAGAAAAATTATACTATAAAGAAAAAGAATATATTAATAAAATGGACGATTGATTGTTTAAGCTTTTAAACTACTAGCATATAAAAGATATATCTTTTATATGCTAGTAGTTTTTTGTATATCTGAGGTGAAGATATTAATGATATAAAAGCTATTTATTTAAGAATCTGGTTAATAAATGATAAAATTGTAAACAAGAATAATTGTGAATGACAGTTGTCACTAATTTTTTCAATGAAATTACACATAAGCATTTTCTCGTTCGAAGAAGCGAGCTTCATAAGTTAATTTAAATGTTCATGTTTGATTTCACTGATAAAGAAAATAATTGAGTTTTGAATAGTATATTTGTGGCATGATTGAGTGTTAATAGTTATGTCCTTACAGGAATGACTCTATTGTTATTATTTCACTTCTTCAGTGTTGCAGTAGATAACCTTGCAACTTTTTATTGTTTTGATGACTAAATTTGCAATTAAAAATTAATAAAGAGGTGAAAGTGTGGAGATATTTGAAACTCTACTCATATTTGTCGCACTAGTTATTGTGAGCTCCTTTGTACATACTTTCATACCTAAAGTACCTCTTGCATTTATCCAAATTTTCCTTGGGATGATTTTATACCTCACTCCCATTCCAGTTGAATTCAATTTTGATTCTGAATTATTTATGGTTACATTGATTGCACCACTACTATTCGTTGAGGGTGTTAATGTTTCAAGAGTACATTTAAGGAAGTATATCAAACCTGTTATGATGATGGCTCTAGGTCTTGTCATAACTACCGTTATAGGCGTAGGATTGTTTATTCATTGGATTTGGCCTGAATTACCTATAGGTGCTGCTTTCGCAATTGCGGCTATACTTTGTCCTACAGACGCTGTTGCGGTACAAGCAATCACGAAAGGTAAGGTTTTACCAAAAGGTTCAATGACCATTCTTGAAGGTGAATCTTTACTTAATGATGCTGCAGGTATCATTTCATTTAAAATTGCCGTAGGTGTATTGATTACTGGAACTTTTTCCATTTTTGATGCGATTCAACAATTTTTGATTGCCTCTATTGGAGGTGCTATTGTTGGTCTAATTATAGGCATGGCTTTAGTGAGATTTCGTTTAACATTAATGAGACGTGGCATTGAGAACATTAACATGTTTACATTTATACAATTGCTGACGCCGTTTGTCACTTATTTGATTGCTGAATTATTCCATGCATCAGGGATTATTGCAGCAGTAGTTGCGGGACTCGTGCATGGATTTGAACGTGACCGTATAGCTCAAACGAGAACACAATTACAGATGAGCTATAATCACACATGGAGTATTTTAGGCTACGTTTTAAATGGTTTTGTGTTTTCAATCTTAGGTTTTTTAGTACCTGAGGTAATAGTGAAAATTATTAAAACTGAACCGCATAATTTATTATTCTTAATCGTCATCACATTGCTAGTCGCTCTTGCGGTGTATCTCTTTAGATTTGTGTGGGTATATGTACTTTATCCTTATTTCTATTTATCTGTCAGTCCATTCCAAAAAATGATTTCTAAAAATGATGAAGATAAAGTTACTGAGAGTAAACCTAAGCGTAGCTTATATGCACTAATCATGACTCTATGTGGTGTACATGGAACCATTTCACTCGCAATCGCCTTAACCTTGCCATATTTATTAGCAAATCATGAAACATTTGCTTATCGAAATGATTTATTATTTATTGCTTCCGGAATGGTAATATTAAGTTTAATTATTGCACAAGTCATTCTGCCTTTAGTAACGCCTGATAGCCCTGAAGTGAAGATAGGTAATATGTCATTTAAAGAGGCGAGAATCTACATTTTAGAACATGTTATCGATTACCTAAATCAAAAATCGACGTTTGAAACGAGTTACCGTTATGGAAACGTCATTAAAGATTACCACGATAAACTCACATTTTTAAAAACGGTTGAAAAGGAAGATGAAAACTCCAAAGAACTAGAACGACTTCAAAAGATTGCATTTAACGTAGAAACAAAAACGCTAGAGAAATTGGTTGATGATGGCGAAATTACTGAGAGTGTTCTTGAAAACTATATGCGTTACGCTGAACGAACAGAAGTGTATAAACAAGCTTCGTTATTAAGACGAATTATTGTTGGTTTAAGAGGAATGCTATTGAAACGTCGTGTAAAAACAAAAATTAATTCGGCATCATCTCTTAGTGTTACTGATAACTTATTAGAATTGGGTAAAATCAATAAGCTTGTTCATTATAACGTCGTAAGTCGTTTAGCCAAAGAAGCTACTACTGATAATAAACTAGAAGTAGGTATGATTTGCGATGGATATCTGATGAGAATAGATAACTTAACACCAAACAATTTCTTTAATTCCAGACATGAAGATACACTTACCAAAATTAAATTAAATGCTTTAAGAGAACAACGTCGTATTCTAAGAGAACTAATTGAAAATGATGAGATAACAGAAGGTACTGCATTAAAATTAAGAGAATCCATTAATTATGATGAAATGGTAATTGTAGATAGTATGACATAATGAATAAAAAATAATATATAAGCAAAGCTTCCAAATGACTTCTTAAACTAAAGTTGATTTGGAAGCTTTTCTCATTTTAAAGGAAATGGTTGTTTAGAATATATTGCTCGGTTAAACATATTTGTATAGATCGTATTCATGTAGTTTAAAATTTTATTTAAAATGAAAAAGTTGCACTAATATCAACTGATTAGTGCAACTAACCTCTCCATGGGGAGGATAATGGATACCACGGAGATAACTGAGTGATTATTTGTGGCTTTAGTAACTATTCAAAAATTGAATAGAACTTATAAATACTAATTACTATATAATGACACAAGTAATTAGATATTCATTGTATATACATTATTCATACTTATCGCTCAAAAATATGAAGTAATGTATTGGTACATCATCATTATTTAAAGCACCATTTACGGAGAGGGTGGGGCTTCAGTTTATTATGATAATGCACAGCTAACTAATACCACCATATCGTGTGTAAAAGATGTTGTTTATATTATAGGAGGGTAATATAAAACCACACGATATGGGACTACTAGTTATATAGTATGATGAGTATAAAGGAGTAATCCTCTGCTCAAAATTTTTCAATATAATGGCAGACGATGACTGAGTTGAAAGTTGGCTTATAATAAGTTGCTTCAACTAAAGTCTTCGTTGCCATTAGCGACCGAATTCAAAACGAATCCGGTCTTATTAACATATCATTTAGGGCTATTTTTACCATGTTATTTCATACTACCATGTATTGTATCAATATTAGATTTCATCATTTTATAGTATGAGTCACCTTTAGTACCTTCCTTACCTATAGAGTCGGTAAATACTTCACCATAAATATCTTTCTTAGTTTCTTCTGATAAACTTTGCATAGCTTTTTTATCTACGCTTGTTTCGACTAATAAATGTTTTAAATGATGATCTTTAACAAATTTAATGGCTTGTTTCATTTGACCAGGTGTACCTTGTTTTTCTGTGTTTATCTCCCAAATATAACCTGGTTTAACATCGAATTGTTGAGCAAAATATTTAAATGCACCTTCACTTGTCATCATGGCACGTTGATTTTTGGGTATGTCATCAAATTTATTTTTACTATCTTTATTAAGTTCTTCTAATTTTGATATATATGCATTCCCTTGTTTTTCATATGTAGACTTATCTTTTTTATCATGATGTTCTAGTGATTTTTGTATTGTTTTTACGTATTTAATTCCATTCTCTAAACTTAACCATGCATGTGGATCTTGTTTGTTTTTGTTACCTTCCTCACCATTTAAGTATATTGGTTTAACATTATTTGATGCTGCTATCACATTTTTATCTTTTGTTGATTTTCCTGCTTGGTCAAGTGCTTTTTCAAACCAACCATTTCCAGTTTCTAGGTTTAAACCATTATAAAATACAACGTCAGCATCTGTTAATGCTTTAATATCTTTAGGTTTAACCTCATATTCATGTGGATCTTGTCCTACTGGAACGATGCTATGAACATCGACCTTATTTCCACCGACACGTTTAACCATGTCATAGAGAATAGAGTTTGTAGTTACAACTTTTAATTTTCCTTCATGTGAGTGATGTTCATGGTTACTGTGATTCCCACATGCGGCAAGGATAATTAAAAATGCTATTGCTAAAGCGAGAATTTTTTTCACGTTAAAGCGCTCCTTTTTTGTTTATTTTTAATTCTAGTAATTGATAGCGTTACAATATAAATCATAAAGGTACAGATTACAATAGTTGCTCCACTTGGAATATTATATATATAACTAAAATATAGACCGATAATCGAACTTATCACGCTGATTATGCTTGCAATTACCATCATGGCATAAAGTTGTTTACTGATTAAAAAAGCTGTAGAAGCTGGAGTGATTAGTAAAGCAACTACAAGGATAATTCCAACTGTTTGTATGCTCGCAACAGTTACAAGTGCGAGTAATAACATGACAAAGTAGTGAATTAATGTTGTGTTCAGCCCGCTCATACGACTAAAAGTTGCATCAAATGTTGAAATCATTAAAGGTCTATAAAAGATAATAATAAGTAAAATAACCAGTACAGTAATGACAATTGTTGTCCAAAATGATTGATGTGTAATTGCTAATAAATTGCCAAATAAAATGTGATATAAATCTGTTGTACTATTGATTAAACTAATAATTATGACGCCAGATGCTAGGAATGCAGTGAAACTTATTCCTATTGCAGCATCTGGTTTTGTTTTACTGTTTGAAGTAATAAAACCAATAAACAAACTTGCAAGCATTCCCGTTACAAGTGCCCCGATAAACATTGGAATATTAAATAAGAAAGATAAAGCAACACCTGGTAAAACAGCATGACTCATGGCATCACCCATTAAAGAAAGACCACGTAAAACAATAATGCTACCCATCGTTCCACATACAATCCCAACTAAAATAGATGTGATTAATGCACGATTTAAAAATTGATAACTAAGCAAATGGTTAATGAAATCTAACATCTAATTCGTACTCCCTTGTGAGGATAGTGTTAAAAGCGAATCATCTTTGTAATTAATGAAAGTTGCATTTAATCGTTCAGATGATAATGCTTCTTTTGTTGGCCCTAAAAACTGCAACGATTGATTTAATAATAAAATGCGGTCAAAATATTGATCTGCTTTTGATAAGTCATGATGAACAATTAAAATCAATTTACCCATATGTCTTAAATGTTTAATTTTCTTCATAATAAGTTGTTCGCTATAAATGTCGATGCCAACAAAAGGTTCGTCTAAACAATAAATATCACTATTACTCATAAGTGCTCTTGCAACAAGAACACGTTGCAATTGTCCACCACTTAATTCTGCAATTTGTCGATGGCGTATATGGTCGAGTTCTAAATCATTAAGTAATTGGTTAAGTTTCGTTTTTTCAACTACACTTGCTTTTTTAAACCATCCAATGTCTTCATAACATCCTGATAGTATCACTTGATCCACTTTTATAGGAAAATCTAAATCAATATGAGCTTTTTGTGGGATATATGTAATATATCTAAGTTGTGTATGTATAGGGTGATCATATAATGTATGTTTACCGGTCGCTTTAAATTCTCCGATAAATGCTTTGAGAAGAGATGATTTACCGGCACCATTAGGTCCTACAATACCAATGATTTCACCATTTATAGGTAATGAGAATGTAATATCTTTAAGAATGTGCTTTTTTCCCAAAAATAAATTCAAATGATTCACTTCGAGCAATAATTAAAACCTCCTAATAAAAAGTTTAGGTTAACCTAATTTATTTTATAATATACTCTAAAGTTTTAACATGTCAAGTTAATTCATGGTACAATAAAGTGAATGTGTGAGGTGAAACGATGTTAACTGAAGAAAAAGAGGATTATTTGAAAGCAATTTTGACTAATGATGGCGACGTGTCCTTTGTATCAAATAAAAAACTATCGCAATTTTTAAATATCAAACCACCATCAGTAAGTGAAATGGTAGGGCGTTTAGAAAAGGAAGGCTATGTTGAAACAAAACATTATAAAGGTGCCCGTTTAACTGAAGAAGGGTTAAAGCAAACGTTAGACATCATAAAACGACATCGATTACTAGAATTATTTTTAATAGAAATTTTACAATATAATTGGGAAGAGGTTCATCAAGAAGCTGAAATACTTGAACATCGGATATCAGATTTATTTGTAGAGCGTTTAGATAAGATTTTAAATTTTCCGAAAACATGCCCTCATGGAGGCGTCATTCCTAGAGGTGATCAATATAAAGAAATTTTTACTACGTCAATTCTTAATTTTGAACCTGGAGAACGTGTTACTGTACGACGAGTTCGTGATAAGACAGAGTTGTTAGTTTACTTATCAAGTAAGGATATTTATATTGGAAATACAGTTGAAATTGTATCCAAAGATGATACCAATAAGGTTATTATTCTTAAGAGGAATGATATTGTAACAATTTTAAGCTATGAAAATGCGATGAATATTTTTGCAGAAAAATAAACGATAAAAAGAGCCTAGGATTAATTTCCTAGGCATTTTTAAGATATTGGCATTTAGTGAAAGGATTTAAAGTGTGTTTGTAATAAGCGTTTTAAGTCACTGTCTCTTTGTTAGAATGTGCTTACTAATTCAATGTACATGATGATAAAATCTATTTATCGTATTTATAGTATTGTGTATTTGATTAATAAATACACAGTATAGAGATTGAATAATATCCACACTAAACTAAAGATAAAGGTGGGTACTCGAGTAACTTTCGTTAAAGCACTGCCATCCCAAGAAGGTTTAGGTCGTTGAAAGGTAAGACGAAAAATCGTCCATGAGGATTGTAATATTTCACCTAAAAGTACGCCTAAAATAAAATGGTAACTTAATGTGACAATGTCGTAAATGAACCATTGATGGTCTTGTTTAAATACTAAATAGAGTAAACTTGAGATGAGTATAATGACAATCAAAGGTGATAGTTTACGGGAAGTAATAAAGAAATAATATATAAAAATAAATAAATATATAGTAATAAATATACTTGGATATTGATAGTGAATAGATACCAATCCAGTTAAAAACATCAATGGTGGCATAAGATACCCACCTATAGTTGTAATAAACTGACCTAAGTATCCTTTAGATTGTGTAATCGCATAGCCTTGTTGTGAAGTGACTTTTCTTTCTCTAGGGCTTGTCACAATGACAAGATCTTTGGCCTTTCCACCAGCGAGTTTGTTAAATAAGACGTGGCCAAATTCGTGTGTAAGTACCGGTATATAATTTAAATAAATATCTAAGAAAGCGTTAACACCTTTATTTCTATAATAGTGGATGATTACGTAAAGCAGTCCAATAACTAAAATAAGATAGATATTTAATTGGATAGTTGTAGTAATAAAATTTTGTAAATAAATCATGAGTGAACCTCGTATTTCTTTAAGTTAAAATCATCTTTATTTAATTATATATGAAAAGACTGTGGATATCCTTTAGACTTTAGATGTAAATGATTAGAAAATATTTTTTGTTTGAATTTTCATGTGTTAAAATAATTTATGCATTTTAAACGTGTTGTAAAGTGGGGATTGAATATGTATCAAAACCAAAGAATAAAAGATAAAATTAACATATTAGGTGTAAGTTTTGATAATACTACAATGCTGGAAATGGTAGAAAATATTAAACAATTCATATCTAGCAATACAGATGATAATTTATTTATAGTGACTGCTAATCCTGAAATCGTGGATTATGCAACTGAACATGAGCTATATAGAAATTTAATTAATCAAGCTGATTATGTAGTTCCAGATGGTACAGGAATAGTAAAAGCTTCAAAGCGATTAAAACAGCCCTTAAAACGGCGTGTGCCAGGAATAGAACTTCTTGAAGAATGTCTGAAAATAGCACATGTCAGCCATCAGCGCGTATATCTGCTTGGATCTAAAAATGAAATTGTTGAGTCAGCAGAGAAAAAACTTCAATCTCAATACCCTAATATCCACTTTGCACATCATCATGGCTATATTCATCTAGAAGATGAAACAGTCATAAAACGTATAACAAGTTTTAATCCCGATTACATTTTTGTAGGAATGGGATTTCCAAAGCAAGAACAATGGATTCAAAAGCATAAGGACAAGTTTAAGCACACTGTGATGATGGGCGTAGGTGGGTCGTTTGAAGTATTCAGTGGCTCAAAGAAAAGAGCACCTCAAATATTTAGAAAGTTAAATATTGAGTGGGTATATCGTGTGCTTATTGATTGGAAACGCATTGGGAGAATGATAAGTATTCCTAAATTTATGTTAAAGGTAGCAATACAAAAATATAAAATGAAATCAAAATAAGAGTAAAAAAGGGAGGCAATCAATTCGGATGAATTTTATTGCACTCCCTTAATGTTTAAGTTTTACTTTCTTCAAATTTATTTTACGACAAAACGTGACTCATCTAATTTATTTCTAAATTCCTTTTGTTCTGCTTTAGATTTTTTCTTAAAAGTTTTAAGAAACGCCTCATAATCAGGTAATACTTCTTCAAGTTCGCCGAATTCTTTTAGTTTACCGCCCTCAATCCAAGCGATTTTTGTACAAAATTCACGCACTTGTCTAATATTATGACTAACAAAAAATATTGTTTTTTTAGCCGCTTTAAATTCATAAATTTTATCTAAACATTTTTGAGTAAATGTTTGATCGCCTACTGATAATGCTTCGTCAATAACTAATATGTCAGGATTAACAGTAATATTAATTGAAAATCCAAGTTTTGCACGCATACCACTTGAATATTTTTTAACAGGTTGATAAATAAATTCGCCGAGTTCACTAAATTCTATAATTTCCGGCATTAATTTTTTAATTTCTTTCCTTTTAAAGCCCATGCAGAGCATTTTAAATTCAATATTTTCTACACCTGTCAATTGTCCATTTAGTCCTGCATTAATAGCGATGACACTCACATCACCATGTCTCGTTATTTCACCGGAACTTGGTGAAATAGAGCCACCAATCATATTACTTAAAGTAGACTTACCTGAACCGTTGATGCCGACTAAACCTATCACATCTCCCTCATGCGCTGTTAAACTTACGTTATCCAGAGCGTAAAATGTTTTATTTTTGTTTTTAGGTATTAATGCATCTTTAATTCTATCTTTATTATTTCTATAGATACGGTATTCTTTTGTTAAATTTTCAATATTTACCGAAACGCTCATTTTTGTACCTTCCTTATAAACATTTATATAGATTATAATATACAACACATCAGTTGTTAAATTTATTAACCTAGTGTAAAGTGAATAGAAGATTTTGTTGAAAATAAATATAACACAGTGAGTTAAGAAAGTGATTCATTTTCTAAAATTAAATCTTACACGAAATTTCTAACAATTTTTAACTGAATTGATTGTATAATATAATGAGCTTATGATAAACAGTTAAATGTTATTATTTAAGAATGGACTCAATGAATCAAATTAAAGAGAAACTATTAATGATTTACAATAGATAGATAATCTATTATAGGAGAAAGCGTGGTTAAGTTTAATGTTCGCAGTTGGAACGGTTTTAAAAGAACATATTAAAAACTTCTATTTAATTCAAAGACTAGCACAATTCCAAATTAAAATTACCAATCATAATAACTATCTAGGTATTGCATGGGAAGTGTTGAATCCTGCTTTACAAATCATGGTGTATTGGCTTGTTTTTGGTTTAGGAATTAGAAGCAATGCACCTATACACGGCATTCCGTTTGTATTTTGGTTGTTAGTTGGTATAAGTATGTGGTTCTTTATTAATCAAGGTGTCCTAGAAGGAACTAAATCAATCTCACAGAAATTCAATCAAGTGGCAAAGATGAATTTCCCACTCTCAATCATTCCTACTTATATTGTAACAAGTAGGTTCTATGGTCATTTAGGATTATTAGCAATTATTATAATAGCTTGTATGTTCAATGGAATTATCCCTTCAATTCACATTGTACAATTACTTATATATGTACCTTTTGCATATTTGCTAACATCGTCGGTGGCACTTTTAACATCCACTTTGGGGATTTTAATTAGAGATACGCAGATGATTATGCAAGCATTAATGAGAATATTGTTTTATATGTCTCCAATTTTATGGGTGCCAAAAAATCACGGCGTAAGTGGTTTGATTCATCAAATTATGTTATTTAATCCAGTATATTTTATCGCAGAATCATACCGAGCAGCGATATTGTTCCATCAATGGTATTTCATAGATCATTGGAAGTTAATGCTATATAACGTTATTATCATTCTCTTATTCTTTATAGTAGGTTCTATTTTACATAGACGCTATAGAGATCACTTTGCGGACTTCTTGTAAAAGTGTCAATCAAGAGGGTTCTATTAACGATTTACCATAAAACGAATTAATATTTAACTTATTATCAAAGATTTAGTTTATTTATTAAAAGAAATTATAATAATTGTTTGTTAGAAATATTTCAAATTTAATATACGCTATATTGACGTTATGAGGTAGGACAATGGATTCAAGATGAATTCGTAGTCCTACTTTTTTTATAATATCGAGACTCCTAGTAGAATTTTTGAGTGAATTAAAAATTATTTGCTTTTATTTTCTTTGAAAGTAAGTATCGTTTATAATTTGATATAATGATTGGAAATTTAAAGATGGTGAAAAAATGAGATTGATAATTAAAAAGATTTATATCATAGCTATTGTGCTTTTAAATATGGTTTTTAAACCGTTTAATATAAATTCGAAGCACATTGTGATAATGATGACCTTTAAGCAAGATATACTGCCTATTATAGAGGCCTTATGTAGTGAAGGATACCATGTGACGGTTATAGGTAAAAAAATATATCAGAAAGATATTAATAACATTAATCATGCATATTTTATACCTGCCGGAAATAAATATATTATGAGACATATGAAAGTATTAAGTAAAGCAAAGGTTATTATTTTAGATACGTATTATTTAATGATGGGTGGCTATCAGAAGAAAAAAGGGCAAACTGTTATTCAAACATGGCATGCTGCTGGTGCGCTTAAAAATTTTGGCTTAACTGATCATCAAGTTGATTTAAAAAATAAGGCTATGGTAAGACAATACAAAAAAGTTTATGATGCTACCGATTATTATTTGGTAGGTGGGGAGAAAATGGCTCAATGTTTTATACAATCGTTTGATGCATCTCCATCGCAAATGTTAAAGTTTGGACTTCCAAGACTGACCCAATACTTTAGAAGCAATCTTAAGTTAGAACAACAACGATTAAAAAAGAAATATCATATTACAAATAAACTCGCAGTATATGTTCCGACTTATAGAGAAGGTCAAGTAGCACAACGTACTATTGATAAAGAAAACTTTGAACGGCACTTGCCGAATTATACGTTATTGAGTCATTTGCATCCTTCGACTGTTGATTGTCAAACTTCTCATTCAATCGATGTTACTTCATTGTTAATTATGGCGGATATTATTATAAGTGATTATAGCTCATTACCTATTGAAGCAAGCGCACTTAATAAACCGACACTTATTTATAATTATGATGAACAGCAATATGAAAAAGTAAGAGGATTGAATGAATTTTATTATGCTATTCCAGAACGATACAAAATGAGTAATGAAGAGTCAATTATACAAGCGATACAGGATAACGATGAGCAATTTCAATCTTTATTTAATGATTGGCATCAATATAACTCAAAAGATAGTCTTAACCAGTTAGTTCATTTTATTAATAAGTTGGTGAAATAATGAAATTAGCAATAATTATTCCAGTGTATAACGCTGAAGAAACGATTAAACGTGCTATACTCTCAGTTGATACTAGTGTGCCTTATGAGATTATTTGTATCAATGATGGTTCAACTGATCAAACACAACATGTACTTACAGAATTACAACAAAAACATCCACACATTAAAGTCATTCATCAGAGTAATCAAGGAGCAGCTCGAAGTAGAAATGTTGGCTTAGAAGCTATGTCTGAAGATGTTGATGCATTTTTATTTTTAGACGCAGATGATGAGTTTTTACCTAGTAGGATTGATTTAATGGTGAATGCTTTTAATAAAAACAAAGAAACCGATGTTGTTATCGGTCAAATGGCAAGAGATGTTAACGGCGAATGGCAAGTCATTTCGACCCATCAATCTATGGTAAAAGATGCGATTGTCACACTTGATCGTAAACCGGATATTTTACAATCGATAGGACCTGGAGCAAAATTATTTAGCTCGAAGTATGCTGGATTACGTTTTGATGAAGATGTCGTTTTCTGTGAAGAGCATACCTTTATTGTCAAAGCGTTCTCTAAAGCGCGAGATATTCAACTTATACCTAACATTGTATATGGCTATAATGAGAGAGAAGGATCAGTAACAGCGCAACGTGCTGATACATTCTTACCTTATATGAGTGATGCGTTAAAAGTTCGTCAACGCGTGATGGAATTACTATTATTATTAGACGAAAAAATCTACTATAGTTATCGAATGGATAACCTCATAGTAAGTTACTTAATACAGGCACATTTAAAGAAAAATAACAAAATAACGCAATCTTTGCTTGAAAGTGTTATAGCGTATATGAAAGCTATGCAGCATACACATTACTCGGGAGAGGCTATGTTTCGAATTGTTAGAGCTGTTGAACAGAGTGCAACACATTGGACAAAGCCTTTATACTTACAATGGAAAAAGGCACTTAGTGAGGTTGGAATTGGCAGACCAGGATTAATTCGTTTTAAACTTCAAGTTATACCTAAAAAGATATCCTTTTCTGGTAAAGAATCACTAAAAAGAATTTTTAAAAAATAACTTTTCTTTGAAGTAAGTTTTAAATTTATTTATGTTTAGTATCTAATATAGTATTAATGGCATGGTCAAAATATTTATGATACATTAAGATTATAAATTTTTATTAAATTTTTAGTTAAGGAGAATTTCGTATCATGAAAAGAGTCATTACTTATGGTACATATGACTTGCTTCATTATGGTCATATTGAATTACTTAGAAGAGCTCGTGAGATGGGGGATTATCTTATCGTTGCGCTTTCTACTGATGAATTCAACCAAATCAAAAACAAAAAATCATATTATGATTATGAACAACGTAAGATGATGTTAGAGTCTATTAGATACGTAGACTTAGTTATCCCTGAAGAAGGATGGGGACAGAAAGAAAAAGATGTTGATCGTTTTGATGTTGATGTATTTGTGATGGGTCATGATTGGGAAGGGGAGTTTGACTTCCTTAAAGATAAGTGTGAAGTCATTTATCTTAACCGCACAGAAGGTATCTCAACTACCAAAATCAAGCAAGAATTATACGGAAAAGATACAAAATAACTAAGAGTATTTATGACACTATTGAACATTTAATCTTGAAAATAGAGATAAGAAAGAATTGTTCTTTAAATCAATGTGACTAGAGTTGGAAAAGGTTGATATAAACTTATTTTTATCTAGTCATCGATTGTCAATATGTAAATGAAACCTGAGATAATGGTAGATGTCTCAGGTTTTATATTTAAAATCAAACATTCTGTAATTCGAGATGCCTATATATTATTTAATAAAGGTGAAGACATAAATCTATAAGAACAGCAGTAAGATATTATTTAATGAGAAAATATCTTGCTGCTTTTTTCTATTTTGATAATTTATTAACCTCGTCTTTCACGAATGTGTGGATGTAAATGCATTGTATTTGGTGGATGCTACTATTCAAAAGTTTTATGGCAAAGATTATGTTTTAAGGTGTGGTTTGACAGCTATTATATTACGAATAGAAATTCTTTTAGAATACATCAATCGACAGTTTATTTTGTATCAATAAAGTCATAAAACATTTACATGATAGTGAGTTTGATAAATTGAATCACCATATTGATGTCACGTATTATCATTTTTAAATATTGTTAAATTTCATCACATACATTTTAATATTTTTAGATTTTGTGTGCAGCTGATTCGGATAAAATCGATTATTCGTAGAAATGTTGTATCATAGTAAATATTTCGTTAGTGTTTTTTTAACACAGAAAGGTGACAGAAAATAAAAATAGATGACGTGCAATTTTTTGTACTAATAAATAATCTTTTGCGTGTGTTCTGATAAAAAATGTTATAATATCAACTACGAAGAACATAGTTACGTACATGAGAAGTTGAATGTTAAAATTACATAGTTTGCAACATTTTGGGTGTCATATAAATTTGCTTAAAAGACTGATAAATAAGCAATCATTATATATCTTGTGATTTGGGATGAAATGAACTTTTACAAGATTAAGCAAGATCAAATATGAATATAAAGACGAGGTATAACTATGAAAGAACAAAACCCTTTGTTTTTCTTATTTAAAAGACTCTCATGGCCATATGGGTTAATCATTGCAGCGGTTATCATTACTTCGTTGGGAAGTTTAAGTGGTTTATTAGTACCATTATTCACCGGGCGTTTAGTTGATAAATTTTCCGTCAGTAGTATTAATTGGGGAATGATAGCTATATTTGGCTCGATTTTCTTAGTTAATGCATTGCTTAGCGGTATAGGCCTATATTTGTTAAGTAAAATTGGTGAAAAGATTATTTATGCGATTCGTTCATTATTGTGGGAACATATTATTCAATTAAAAATGCCGTTCTTTGATAAAAATGAAAGTGGCCAATTAATGAGTCGTCTAACAGATGATACAAAAGTGATTAATGAATTTATTTCACAAAAGCTACCTAATTTATTGCCTTCTGTTTTAACTTTAATAGGTTCATTAGTCATGCTATTTATCATGGATTGGAAATTAACTTTATTAACATTTATTACTATTCCTGTATTTATTTTAATCATCGTTCCTTTGGGACGTGTGATGCAAAAAATATCTACCAATACGCAATCTGAAATTGCGAACTTCAGTGGATTATTAGGTAGAGTGCTTACCGAAATGCGTTTAGTTAAAGTATCTAATACTGAGCGTTTAGAGTTAGATAATGCGCATACAAATCTTAAAAAAATATATAGATTAGGATTAAAACAGGCTAAAATATCAGCAGTCGTACAGCCCATTTCTGGTGTTGTTATGCTATTAACTATTGCGATTATTTTAGGTTTTGGTGCATTAGAAATAGGTACTGGAGCAATTACTCCTGGAACACTTATAGCTATGATATTTTATGTAATCCAGTTATCTATGCCACTGATTAACTTATCGACACTAGTTACGGATTATAAAAAAGCTGTGGGTGCGAGCAGTCGTATATATGAAATTATGCAAGAGCCTATTGAACCTACTGAAGCTTTATCAGAATCTAAAGACGTTACGATCATCGACGGCGAATTAGTATTTGAGCACGTGGATTTTAAATATGACGTTAAAAAGATTTTGGAAGATGTGTCATTTAGTATTCCACAAGGTGAAGTGAGCGCGTTTGTAGGACCTTCTGGTTCAGGTAAAAGTACGATTTTTAATTTAATTGAGCGCATGTATGATATTGAACGTGGAGATATTAAATACGGTAATCAAAGTATTTTTGATATTCCACTTTCAAAGTGGCGCACAAAAATTGGTTATGTTATGCAATCTAATTCGATGATGAGTGGAACGATAAGAGATAATATTTTATATGGTATTAATAGAAAAGTTGATGATGAAGAGTTAATAGAGTATGCTAAACTAGCTAATTGTCATGATTTTATTATGCAGTTTGACGAAGGTTACGACACGATGGTTGGTGAGCGTGGACTCAAATTATCAGGTGGTCAACGACAAAGGATAGATATCGCTAGAAGTTTTGTTAAAAATCCTGATATTTTGTTATTAGACGAGGCGACAGCGAACCTAGATAGCGAAAGTGAATTGAAAATTCAAGAAGCACTTGAAACACTTATGGAAGGCAGAACTACTGTAGTCATTGCTCATCGACTTTCAACTATAAAAAAAGCTGGTCAAATTGTATTTATTGATAAAGGTGAAGTTACCGGTAAGGGAACGCATCATGAATTGATGGCAAGTCATGATAAATACAGACATTTTGTTACATCTCAAAAATTATCAGATTAATATTAACCACGCCCTAATTAATGAGTGGAAGGGCGTGGTTTTTTATATAAGTTTTGTAAAAATGTCATTTTAACCCTATTTTTCACGTGGTATAATAACTTTTGTAAGATTAAAAGAACTTTTGGGGTTTGCACAGAAATATAGTACGTAAAACAAACGCTTTCATTTTTTTGTTGTTCATCATTGTTCATCATTAACAAAATACATAGAATGACATATTGATAGTCTTACAGGATTGCATAATCAATGCATGAAAGTATAAAAATACATATAGGTAGGTGCCAAATGTTTTTATTAGTTAATATCATTGGATTATTTATTTTCCTAGGTATAGGAGTTATTTTCTCTAGAAATAGGAAGAATATACAATGGAAATCTATTTTTATTTTGGTTATTTTGAATTTGTTTTTAGCTTGGTTCTTTATATATTTTCCATGGGGAAGAGCAGGGGTTAAAGGAGCAGCTAACGGTATAGCATGGGTTATAGAATCCGCACATGAGGGTACCGGATTTGCATTTAAAAGCTTCACGTCTAATAAAATGATGGACATGGCGGTAAGCGCGCTCTTCCCTATTTTATTAGTTGTACCATTATTTGACATTCTTATGTACTTTAATATACTTCCAAAAATCATTGGCGGTATTGGTTGGGTACTTGCTAAAGTTACACGCCAACCTAAGTTTGAATCATTTTTTGGTGTTGAAATGATGTTCTTAGGTAATACTGAAGCTCTTGCAGTTTCTAGTGAACAACTTAAACGAATGAATGAAATGCGGGTACTAACTATTGCGATGATGTCTATGAGTTCAGTTTCAGGAGCAATTGTGGGCGCTTATGTGCAAATGATACCTGGAGAACTTGTATTGACGGCAATTCCACTTAATATTATTAACGCAATTATAGTTTCTTGTATTTTGAATCCTGTATCAGTTGAAGAACAAGAAGATGTCGTGTATAGCATTAAAGATCACCAAACTGAAAGACAACCATTTTTCTCATTTCTTGGAGATTCAGTTTTAGCAGCTGGAAAGCTTGTATTAATTATCATTGCATTTGTCATTAGCTTTGTAGCTTTGGCTGACTTAATTGATAGATTGATTCATTTAATCACACATCTTATTGCAAATGGTATTGGTGTCAAAGGTAGCTTTGGTCTTGATCAAATCTTAGGCGTTTTCATGTATCCATTTGCTTTACTATTAGGTTTACCGTTTAATGAAGCGTGGGAAGTAGCACAACAAATGGCGAAGAAAATTGTAACAAACGAATTTGTTGTGATGGGGGAAATTTCTAATCAAGTCAATGCGATGACGCCTCATCATAGAGCAGTTATATCAACATTTTTAGTTTCTTTTGCAAACTTTTCAACTATTGGAATGATTATAGGTACATTGAAAGGTATTGTTGATAAGAAAACGTCGGATTTCGTTTCCAAATATGTACCGATGATGTTGTTAGCAGGAATTTTAGTATCCTTACTTACTGCTGCATTTGTTGGATTATTTGCTTGGTAATTTACTTTTAAGATTTTTAATTAATATAGGCACGCTACTCATCCTATTTTGTAATTAGATGAGTCGTGTGCTTTTTAATTTTGTAGAAAGCTGACGAATTGATTTGCGAATCTCTAAAATGATAAAAACCAAGCATAAAAGTGAGGAGACACTTTTTATACTTGGCTTTTATGGGAAATGAATATTAATGTACTTGTAACGGTAAGGACTAGGTACTGTCACAGTACTTCGAGCAAAATTTGTTTTGTTACTATAAACAACACAAAGGAGATAACTTCTCTTTCAAGAAGTTAAAATTATTATAGCAGACCTAGGAGTATAAGTAAATTAAAAATTCAGAATATTTAAATTTATTCAAAATCAGATGTATTGAATTCCCACTTTAGTACGCTTAAGATGACATATATTTATAATTACGAATATATGATATGTGAATTTGTTTTTTTAAATCATATAGTTATTTGAAATTTTATTGTAGTAAGTAGTTATCTTATGCTAACATTTTAATAATTAAACAAAGTTTTAGGGGTGATTGAGTGAATAAAACTATCAGAGATATCATTTTAGTTATGATAGGTTCATTTATTTTCTCTGCAGGTATCAATGCATTTGTTATTTCAGGGAATTTGGGTGAGGGTGGTGTCACTGGTATAGCCATCGTATTATATTATGCTTTTCATATTTCACCGGGAATAACCAATTTCGTTTTAAATGCTATTTTAATTATTGTGGGTTATAAATATTTGAGTAAACGTAGTACATATTTAACAATTTTTGCTACAGTACTCATTTCAATCTTTCTAGGTTTAACTGAAACATGGCATGTAGAAACTGGGAATGTTGTGATTAATGCTGTGTTCGGTGGGACTTGTGTTGGTTTAGGAATTGGTATTATCGTTTTAGCAGGGGGAACAACCGCTGGAACGGTTATTCTTGCGAGAATTGTTAATAAATATTTAGATATTAGTACGCCTTACGCTTTGTTATTCTTTGACCTTATCGTTGTGCTTATTTCATTGACAGAAATTCCTTTAGTGAAGTGCTTAGTTACAGTTATGTCTTTATATATAGGTACAAAAGTGATGGAATTTGTTATAGAAGGATTAAATACTAAAAAGGCAATGACTATTATATCTAGTCGCCCTAATGAGGTAGCAAAAGCTATTGATCAGCAAGTTGGAAGAGGATTAACAATATTAAATGGACACGGTTATTACACTAGAGAAGAAAAAGATGTACTTTACGTAGTCATCTCTAAAACACAAGTATCTCGTGCTAAACGAATCATCAAAAATATTGACGAAAATGCCTTTTTAGTTATTCATGACGTTCGTGATGTATATGGTAATGGTTTTTTGTTAGATGAGTAAAATATCAATATATTATAAAGTTAAAAAGTTGCTAAAATGTAAGACACTTTTTAAAGTGAAGCCTAAAATGGTTACTTAGTTAAAGCCATTTTGGGCTTTTTATTATTATACAGTTCCCTACTTATCTATTATGGCCAATACTACTCACTTAATTTACTGCTGCTCATTTACGAGTATGATATATAACCTAGTGAAAATAATTGTTAGTCATAATATAGAAGAGATGTTATAATAAAAACTATGATAATGATTATCAATTACCAGTTTGTGACTGATAATGAGTGAATAACTTAATCAATAACAATGTTTTTACTATATATAAAGCAAGATTTTAGAGAATGAAAGTAGGGGAATTATTATGAGTCGTTTAAGTGGTGAACAAGTGAAAATTGGCTATGGTGATTCTACGATTATTAATAATTTGGATGTCGCAATTCCTGATGGAAAGGTTACTTCTATTATTGGACCTAACGGGTGTGGGAAATCAACTTTATTGAAAGCGTTATCTAGACTGTTGTCAATTAAAGAAGGTAGAATTAATTTGGATGGTAAGAGTATTCATGCCACATCTACGAAAGAAATAGCTAAAAAAATAGCGATTTTACCACAATCACCAGAGGTCCCAGATGGACTTACTGTGGGAGAACTTGTTTCTTACGGACGTTTTCCACATCAAAAAGGATTTGGTCGTTTAACTGCAGAAGATAAAAAAGAAATTGACTGGGCACTGTCAGTTACAGGTACAAGTGAATTTCGTCATCGTACTATAAATGATTTAAGTGGTGGACAAAGACAACGCGTGTGGATTGCAATGGCACTAGCTCAACGTACTGATATTATTTTCTTAGATGAACCTACAACTTATTTAGATATTTGTCATCAATTAGAAATATTAAATTTAGTCAAAAAGCTCAACGAAGAAGAAGGTTGCACTATTGTCATGGTTTTACATGACATTAATCAAGCAATACGCTTCTCAGATCATCTCATTACGATGAAAGCTGGAGATATTGTTGCGACTGGTCAAACTGAGGAAGTGTTAACTAAGGACATTCTAGAAAAGGTATTTAATATTGATGGTGTTTTAGATATAGATCCGAGAACAGGGAAACCAATTTTAGTTACTTATGATTTATTCTGTCAGACCTATTCATGATTAAATGAATACAGTCTTATTGATAAAATATGATTATAATAAAAAATGCTCAAAACAATTATCATTTTGAGCATTTTTTATATTAATAAGCCTATAGAGTATTTTAGTATCATAACCATAGTTTGAAAAAAATTTAACACGTGAACCACAATGATTTTTAAAGTTCACCATTTATACATTTATTATTGCTATTATAAGACGTATACATATAAAGAAAAAGTGTTTGAAAATATATTGTAATTTTACGGTCCAAAACGTTGAGAATCATTTTTTAAATGAAATTTAAAGGTAATTATGGTATTATAATAATAATTGTTATATAAAATCTGGACAATAGGAGGACATTGCCATGCAACATCTTATAAAAAAACATGTATTGAATGGCGAGTTTGAACTAGTTAGACAGTTAATGTCCGAAACAGATTTTATGGAATTTGAAGAAGCATACATCTCTAGTGCTCATGAAGTAGAGAGTATGATGTTTTATACATGTATTCTAGATATGATTAAGGTAGAAGAATCATCAGAATTACATGATTTAGCATTCCTTTTACTTGTTTATCCTTTAAGTGAATATGAGGGCGCACTAGATTCAGCATATTATCATGCAGATTCTTCCATAAAACTTACTGACGGAAATGAAGTGAAGAGTTTACTACAAATGTTATTACTTCATGCTATTCCTGAGCCAGTTATTTCGGATAAAAAAGCGTTTGATGTCGCTAAACGTATTCTAAAACTCGATCCAAGTAATAATGTTGCACGAAATGTACTTAAAGATACAGCAAAACGTATGGATAATGTAGTTGTAGACATTAATGAATTGAATAATCAAAGAGATGCACGCTAAAAAATGAGTTATAGTCGCTCAAGTTTATTGAAACTTTTGCGACTATTTTTTTATACATGATTACGATTGATTATGCATTTTTGTTTATATTGAAGTCCGAAAAATCGTTTTCTAAAATGATTAAAAATACAGAATAGCAAAATTTATACATTTTTTTAGGGTTGCAATAAAAAGTCAGTACGTTATAATGCTCACTGTGCAACTCTAAGGAGGTAAATATTCACATGGGGCTGAATAAAGAAGCTATAAAAATTGGTTTTGCCTATGTCGGCATTGTTGTCGGCGCAGGATTTTCAACAGGACAAGAAGTGATGCAATTTTTCACACCATTTGGTTTATGGTCATATATTGGAGTGATTATCTCAGGATTTATACTTGGGTTCATAGGAAGACAAGTAGCTAAGATAGGTACTGCATTTGAAGCGAAAAATCACGAGTCCACATTGCAATATGTTTTTGGAAAAAAATTTAGTAAAGTTTTTGATTATATTCTTGTCTTTTTCTTATTTGGTATAGCTGTCACTATGATAGCCGGATCAGGTTCTACTTTTGAGCAAAGTTTTGGAATTCCTACTTGGTTAGGCGCATTAATCATGACAGTTTTGATTTACTTAACATTATTATTAGACTTTAATAAAATTGTAAGAGCTTTAGGAATAGTTACACCATTTTTAATCATAATGGTTATTCTTATTGCTGTGTTCTACCTATTTACAGGTAGTATTTCATTAGGGGAAGTAAACAGTGCTATGCCTGAAACGAGTGCTTGGAAAGGTATCTTTTGGGGATTAGTATACGGCGGATTAGCATTTGCTGTAGGATTTAGTACGATAGTAGCTATCGGCGGTGATGCTTCTAAGCGAAGAGTTTCAGGTGCAGGAGCAATGTTTGGTGGTGTGCTATACGCTATCTTACTTGCTTTAATTAACTTCTCACTTCAAACAGAATATTCAAAAATTAAAGATGTAGCAATACCTACGCTTAACCTAGCGAAAGGTATACATCCTTGGTTAGGTCTTGTACTCACAGTCATTATGTTAGCTGTGATGTACAACACAATTTTAGGTCTTTGTTATTCTTTTGCAGCGCGTTTCACAGAACCTTATAGTAAAAAATACCATATATTCATTGTTATCATGATGGTGATGGCATTTATTTTAAGTTTCGTAGGATTCGCTGATTTAATCAATGTTTTATACAAATTTATGGGTATTGTCGGATTATTTATTGTAGTAGCAGTGTTGATTAAATATTATAAACGTAAAAAAGATGATGAAGAGCATATCGCGTAGTCATTGCTTCACACTTTTATGATTAAAAAGTTTATTTTAATCGTGAAAAGGTTAAGGTTAAAAAATACATGAACAAGTAAATATGTTCATCCGAGTTGACTAAGTTATAGATGCACACTTATATAAAATATTTTTTAATTGAGTCAGCTTTGAGGGGTGGGACTTCGAATTCATCAAAATGGATTCTGTCCTACCCCTTTGTTTAATTATATCGATATTTGTTTTATTATATTAATAGCAAGACAAGTAGAGTAATTATTTGAAAGGGTTAGCCATGATGAAAAAAAAGCTAAAATGGATATGGATAACAACACTAATCATACTTGTTGTCTCACTTATATTGGCTTTTAATTTGAAGAGTCATTATAACCATGTTCATGATAAACAGAAGAGCAAGACAAATGTTCAAATTAATAACAAAAATGTAAAATTATATAGAGATATCTCATATGGTAAAGGTATGCCCAACAGCAAATTAGACATTATTACCCCAGCAGATATGAGCAATGATACGAAATTACCGGTAATTTTTTGGATGCATGGTGGAGGATTTATCGCTGGAGACAAACAATATAAAAATCAATTATTGTCAAGAATTGCAGAACAAGGATACATCATTGTCAACGTAAATTATGCGCTAGCTCCACAATATAAATATCCCACGCCGCTAGTACAACTCAATCAAGCTGTAAAGTTTGTAAAAGAGAATAAGCATGAGTTACCTATTGATTTTGATCAAGTTGTTATTGGGGGAGACTCTGCTGGTGCTCAGTTAACCAGTCAATATGTAGCTATGCAAACCAATGAAGACTTAAGAGATGAAATGCATTTTGAACAGCAGTTCAAGCCTTCACAAATAAAGGCTGCCGTATTTTTTGGTGGTTTTTATAATATGAAAACGGTTAGAGCAACCGAGTTTCCAAGAATACAATTATTTATGAAAAGTTATACCGGAACAAGTCATTGGGAAACAGATTTTAAAAACTTATCTCAAATGTCAACGCTCAATCAAGTGACTCATGAATACCCGCCGACATTTCTTTCGGTTGGTGATGCTGATCCATTTTACAGTCAAAATAAAGAATTTGCGCAAGGTTTGAAAGCAGAAAATATACCAGTAGATACATTATTCTATGATGGTTCGCACCACTTACATCATCAATATCAATTTCATCTAGATAAACCGGAATCAAAAGAAAATATCAAAAAAGTGCTGTTATTTTTAAGTCGAAACACATCATCTTCTGGAGTGGAGAGTAACGAGTCATCACAAAATCAGCCAACTCAAAATACTAATGAAGTATCCTTATACCCTTTTGATTCTTAAGTTTATTAATGCTTTGTGCATTAAGGTACGTCATTGCGAGAAGTACTGTATATGTTGGAAGAATACGATTGCATAATTAAATATCATAACTATATTAAAGAGATATCATTCATATTTAATGTACAATCACTATCAGCATCAAACAATCCTAAAGTTGTTGTCTTTGTAATTTCTGTAAGAAATTCTACTCTGAATTATTGATAAAGTAAGCTTGATATAATTACATTTTTAATTCAGTCATCGACGCATAACATATTGAAATTCTCAAGACAATAATGTGCACCCCAAAAGCAAGACTAAATTTAGCTTTTGGGGTGCGTTTTTATGACTAAACAGTATAAATTTGATTTTAAAATTAAAGTAGTTTAAGAATAATTCAAAGATATACGAAGCGATGATGCAGTAGATTCATAATAAGTAAAGAATAAATAATCTTAAACTTATAAGTAGTAAAGATAATTAAAATACGCCTCAATATGAAAGACGTATGATGATATTATTTAATATTTTAAATATGTGGTAAAATTTATAGTGACATACTTAGTTAATTTAATATTTTAGCCATTACATATTCGTTATAATATTTTTGGTTTATAAAAAGCTTATCTTTAAGTTCACCTTCGATTTGAAAGCCCATGCCTTTAAACAATTCTATTGCGTTAATGTTTTCTGTAACAACCGTAGCTTCAATACGTCGAATATGATGATTTAAAGCCCATGCTTCAATTCTATTGATAAGTGCTTGCCCAATACCTTGATGTTGGTAATATTCTCTAACTCCAAGGTACACGACAGCTTCGTGCTGTGTACGTTCATAGGTTTCAGTATTAACAAATACGTATCCAACAAGTTGCTCATCACTTTCAGCGACATATATCGCTTTGGTAGGTGAGGTGATGTATTTTTCTAAGTGTTGACTTGCGGAAGATATCGTTGGTGAATATTCACCTGGATTGTAGAATGTAAATTCTGATTCATCATATATTTGGCTTAATAGACTGATAAAGTTTTCAACGTCTTTAATACTAATTTCACGAATGAGATGTGTCATATCAACACTCCTGTTTTGTTAAATCAATTGTCTTCCTTATTATAATACACTTTACATAATTACGCTTGATATAAAATTATCTAAAAGAAAGTTTAGGAGTTGATATTTATGAAGCCTAAAGTATTGTTAGCAGGTGGCACCGGCTATATTGGTAGATATTTAAGTCGAGTCATTGAACATGATGCCCAATTATATGCTTTATCTAAATATCCCAAACCTGATAAAGGATCTACGAACAAAATCACATGGTTAAAACGTGATATATATAATTACAAAGATGTAGTTGAAGCTATGGAAGGTATAGACATTGCGGTATATTATTTAGATCCAACTAAACATTCTGCTAAATTAACACATGCAACAGCACGAGATTTAAACTTTATAGCGGCAGATAATTTTGGTAGAGCTGCATCAATAAATAAGCTGAAAAAGATTGTGTATATTCCGGGGAGCCGTCATGATAATGAAGCCATTGAACGTTTAGGCGCTTATGGCGTACCAGTTGATTGTACAGATGTTGAAGTGAAACGTCCTCATATTAACGTAGAATTACAAACAGCTAAATATGATGATGTTCGAACAGCGATGAAGATGATTTTACCGAAGAAATGGACGCTCAATCAACTTGTAGATTATTTTAGTAGATGGTTAGATGAGACAAAAGGAACTTTTGTATATACTCAAAAACAAGGTCATCACTACATCATTTACAATAAGAACATTAAAAGCCCTTTAGCTATTTTCAAAATGATTAATACAACAGAAGATATAATTACATTACATCTTATTGGTGGTAAATTGATGAAACCAAAATTAAAGAAGCAAGCAAAATTAGAATTTAGACTTCTTAAAGGAACACGTTTAATTATGGTTCATTTATACGATTATATCCCTAGATTATTTTGGCCAATTTACTATTTCGTACAAGCACCGATTCAAGGACTTCTTATGAGAGGCTTTGAAATTGATTGTAGAATTAAGCATTATCAAGGGCGCATTCAATCAGGTGAGAAGATTAAATATACTAAATAATATATTAGGTGATTCGTTATGCAAATATTATTAGTCGAAGACGATAATACGCTTTTTCAAGAATTAAAAAAGGAATTAGAACAATGGGATTTTAATGTCGCTGGTGTCGAGGATTTTAGTCATGTGATGGAGACATTTGAGACATTTAATCCAGAAATTGTTATTTTAGATGTTCAATTACCGAAATACGATGGGTTTTATTGGTGTCGAAAAATGAGACAACAGTCGAACGTTCCTATTTTGTTTTTATCATCAAGAGATAATCCAATGGATCAAGTGATGAGTATGGAACTTGGGGCAGACGATTATATGCAAAAACCATTTTATACAAACGTCTTAATTGCTAAGCTACAAGCTATATATAGACGTGTTTATGAATTTGGAGTTGAAGAAAAGCGAACATTAAGTTGGCAAGACGCTACTGTGGATTTATCAAAAGATAGTATTCAAAAAGATGATAAAACTATCTTTTTGTCTAAAACAGAGATGATTATTTTAGAGATGTTAATCAATAAACGTAATCAAATCGTGACACGAGACACTCTCATTACTGCTTTGTGGGATGATGAGGCTTTTGTTAGTGATAATACTTTAACAGTTAATGTTAATAGATTAAGAAAAAAATTATCAGAAATTGACATGGATAGCGCAATAGAAACCAAAGTTGGTAAAGGATACTTAGCTCATGAATAATTTTCGATGGTTTTGGTTTTTTATAAAATCTCGTAGTAACTGGATCTTGTGGATATTATTTCTCAACATTATTTTATTAGGTGTTGCCTACATAGATTATGAGATTTCAGTTGAAAGTGTTTTTTATATAGTGATATTAAACATAGGCTCGAGTATACTTTTCTTATTATTTACGTTTGTTAAAGAAGTCCGTCTATCTAAACATTTTTATGAAGATAAAGAAATTGAAGAAATTAAGCATAAAGATTTGGCAGAAACCCCATTTCAACAACAAGTCATAGATTATCTGTATCGTCATATAGCCGCTCAAAAAGAGAAAGTAGTCGAACAACAATTACAAATTAAAAATCATGAACAAACAATTACAGAGTTTGTTCATGATATAAAAACACCTGTTACGGCTATGAAATTATTGATAGATCAAGAGAATGATGATCAGCGTAAGCGAGCGTTATTATTTGAATGGTCTCGTATTAATGAGATGTTAGATAAGCAATTATATTTAACAAGGCTTGAAACACATCATCGTGATATGTATTTTGATTATATTTCATTAAAGAGAATGGTTATAGATGAAATACAAGTTACTCGACATATCAGTCAGGCAAAAGGGATAGGTTTTGAATTAGATTTTAAAGACGAACAAAAGGTTTATACAGATGTTAAATGGTGCCGTATGATGATTAGGCAAGTTCTATCTAACTCTTTGAAATATAGTGATAATTCTACAATAAATTTAAGTGGTTATAACATAGAAGGACACGTTGTTTTAAAAATTAAAGACTACGGTCGTGGAATTAGTAAAAGAGATTTACCACGTATATTTGATAGAGGATTTACTTCTACAACAGACCGCAACGATACTGCGTCTTCTGGTATGGGATTATACCTTGTACAAAGCGTGAAAGAACAACTTGGGATTGAAGTTAAAGTTGATTCAATAGTGGGGAAAGGAACAACGTTTTATTTCATTTTCCCACAACAAAATGAAATCATTGAGCGCATGTCTAAAGTGACAAGATTGTCATTTTAAACGTGCGTTTTGTTACTTACTATTATCACAATTGTAATAAATAATCGATATAATAAAAGATGTAAATTAAAGAAGATATGATAGTCTACATTAAGTTTGTCTTCGTAAAAAGATAATTTGGTTGAAGTATGACAGGAGTGATTATTTGTCGATATTAGAGGTAAGACAGTTGTCAAAAGTCTATGGTGATAAGCAAGCTTTCCAAGAAGTTTTGAAAGAAATTAATTTAGATGTTGATGAAGGTGAGTTTATATCAATTATGGGACCTTCTGGTTCAGGAAAGACAACTTTATTAAATGTACTTAGTTCGATTGATTATATGACTAAAGGATCTATTACAATCAACGGGAAACAACTTGAGAAGTTATCTAATAAGCAATTATCTGATATTAGAAAAAAAGATATTGGATTTATTTTTCAAGATTATAATATTTTAAATACCTTAACCGTTAAAGAAAATATCATGCTTCCACTATCAGTTCAAAAGTTAGATAAACAAATAATGCATGAACGTTATCAACGTATAGTAGAAGCTTTGAACATTAGTGATATTAGTGATAAATATCCATCAGAGTTGTCAGGTGGACAGCGTCAACGTACCTCAGCAGCAAGGGCATTTATTAATTTACCTTCAATTATATTTGCTGATGAGCCTACAGGTGCTTTAGATTCTAAAAGTACACTAGATTTACTTAAGCGTCTTAAATATATGAATGAGGAATTTAACACAACCATACTTATGGTGACACATGATCCAGTAGCGGCTAGTTTTTCAAACCGTGTTGTGATGTTAAAGGATGGACAAATCTTTACTGAGTTGTATCAAGGTGATGATGATAAACAAACGTTTTATAAAGAAATTATAAGAACGCAAAGTGTACTTGGTGGCATCAATTATGAGCTTTAATGAAATTATCTTCAAAAACTTTAAACAAAATGTGACGCACTATGCTATTTATTTATTATCTCTTGTTATCAGCGTTGTATTATATTTTAGTTTTGTAACTTTAAAATATGCGCACCATTTACACGGTAATCAATCGTTTCCTGCCATCAAAGAAGGTTCACAAGTAGGAAGTTATTTTTTATTTATCATTATTGTGGTCTTTTTGCTTTATGCTAATTTTTTATTTTTGAAAAGACGAGGTCGTGAACTATCGTTATTACAAATTATTGGTCTAACAAAGAAAGATATCATGAAAATGATTATGTTGGAGCAATTGATGACATTTATGATGACAACTATTGTAGGTATCATATTGGGAATCTTTGGTTCGAAAATTTTACTCATGATTGTATTGCGATTATTAGGAATCAACGTGAGTGTTTCTATTATATTTAATTATCATGCCATTTTAGAAACGTTATTATTAATAGCTGTGTCATATGTACTTATAGTCTTTCAAAGCTATGTATATTTACTTAAACGTTCTATTAAAGAGTTAGCGTCTGATGTAAATAAAAAAGAGTTCAGTCATACACGCACAACACTTGGTGAAGTTGTATTAGGTTTGCTAGGGATTATTATGATAGTTAGTGGTTATATAATGTCGACTAAATTAGTAGATAACGTAGAAACAATTATTCAACCTTTTGCTATTTTATTTTTAACTGTTATAGGATCATATTTTTTCTTTAGAAGTACAGTTTCATTGATATTTAAAGCGATACAGCGGTTGAGAAATGGAACGGTAAGTGTCACAGATGTTATGTTCACATCACCTATTATATATCGTGTTAAGAAGAATGCATTTTCTCTAACTGTAATGACTGTTGTGTCAGCAATAACAGTTTCTGTATTATGTTTTGCGGCGTTAAGTCGTAGTACGTTAACAAATGAAGTGTTACTGAGTTCACCACATGATGTTACGTTAAAGAATCAGAAACAAGCAAATGAACTTGCTTTTAAATTAAATAACCGTAATATTGAACATTACTATAATTATAAAGAGGTCGTGTATGCAAAAGTTTATAAAGATCATCTTTTTAGCGAAGGTGTATATAGACCGAAAGAAATCACAGTAACGAGTGATAAATATATTCCAAATGTAAGTACGAAAAAAGGGCAGACAGATATTATTATACCTAGAGGATCTCTCAAAGATGTTGTTAAAACAGACAAAAAAAGGACGGCTTATGTAGGAAGTAAGAAGTTTCGTTTAAAAGTAAGTTTGAGAAAAGGGATAAATAAAGTCTATTTTATGTCTGATGTTGATCGTGGTAGACCGACACTTATTTTAAATGATGAAGATTATCAAAAAATTAGAGAACATATAAAAGAAAAGAATATTGTTTCCCAATATGGTTTTGATCTTAAAAATAAAAATGATTTACCAGAATTAGAAAAATTAGTTAGTAGTATCAATGAAGATATAGAAACAAGAAGTGAAGCGGCAAGTGAAATTTCTAGTTTAACTGGTATTTTATTATTTGTGACATCGTTTTTAGGAATTACATTTTTAATCGCAGCAGGATGTATAATTTACATTAAACAGATTGATGAAACGGAAGACGAACTTGAGAACTACACGATTCTTCGTAAGCTAGGATTTACGCATCAAGATATGTCTAAAGGTTTGAAACTTAAGGTAATATTTAATTTTGGTTTACCTTTAATTATTGCATTACTGCATGCATATTTTGCTTCACTTGCTTATATGCATTTAATGAATGTGACAAATCAAATACCTATTTTTATAGTTATGGCAGTTTATACAGCAACTTATGCAGTATTTGCTATTATAGCTTATAATCATTCTAAAAGAACAATTAAACATTCGATATAAATTTATACTTATTGAATTTGTGTTATTTAATTTATAGATTTTAATATATTTTCAAAACTCAATTGATAATACTAAGCGACATTTTAATCATTGAAAATAACAAATGATTAAAGTGTCGCTTTATTAAATTGAATGAAAATTACAATTAATATTTGAAATTGATTTAATAAATCGTTATTTTAAAGTTGGAGTGGATAAAAGTGTTTCCATGATTTTATCGCTCATCATTTTTAATAAGATTATGAGACACTTATGTAAAAATTTAATATCTAGTTTGTTAAGAATTTGTAAATAGAATTGTGGTTATGTAAATTTTGTGATATTTTCAAGTAGGGACAAAACTGGATGTTGGCGAACATCAATAAATGATTACTATATATTAAATTTACACAATTTTTACAATATAAGAATTGCTAGTTACTTTTTATAATAATTGTAAATCAGTTCCTCAACCACTTGTCTTACGCAAATAAAATTTAATAATGTGATTGATGACAATCGCTCAAAATGGAGGATTTTTAATGTTTAGTAAGAAAAAGGATAAGTTCATGGTTCAATTAGAAGAAATGGTATTCAATCTAGACCGTGCAGCTATTGAATTCGGCAAAATGGACTTCAATACACACTTAGATTTGAAAGCTTATTCTGATAATATTAAAACGTATGAGTCACATGGTGACGAACTTATGCATCAAGTTATTTCTGATCTCAACCAAACATTCATTACACCAATTGAACGTGAAGATATCTTATCTTTATGCAATGCAATAGATGATGTTCTAGATGCTATGGAAGAGACATCAGCAATGTTTGAAATGTATTCAATTGAATATACAGATGAGTACATGGCTGAATTTGTAGAAAACATACAAAAAGCAGTTGCCGAAATGAAGCTAGCTGTAGGATTACTTGTAGACAAAAAGTTATCTCACATGCGCATTCATTCTATTAATATTAAAGAATTTGAGACAAATTGCGACGGTATCTTAAGACAGTCGATGAAACACATCTTCAACAGTGAAACAGATCCAATCACATTAATTAAAATAAAAGATATTTATCAAAGCATGGAAGAAATAGCAGATAAGTGTCAAGCTGTTGCTAATAATTTTGAAACTATAATCATGAAAAATAGCTAAGGGAGTCTTTATTTATGTCATATATTTTAATTGTCACGATAGCTATAGTTATATTTTCATTAATATTTGACTTTATCAATGGTTTCCATGATACAGCTAATGCTGTAGCTACTGCGGTTTCTACTCGAGCATTAACACCAAGAAGAGCTATTTTATTAGCAGCAGTCATGAACTTTATTGGGGCATTGACCTTCACAGGTGTTGCTGGAACTATTACAAAAGATATCGTTGATCCATTCAAATTACAACATGGTTTAGTTGTTGTGTTAGCAGCTATTATTGCTGCCATTATTTGGAATTTAATCACTTGGTTGTATGGAATACCAAGTTCATCTTCTCACGCACTAATCGGATCTATAGCGGGTGCAGCCATTGCATCGCAAGGTTCGTTTGCAGTATTACACTATCAAGGTTTTACAAAAATTATTATCGTATTAATCATTTCACCAATTATAGCTTTTTGTGTAGGTTATATGATGTATACGATTGTTAAAATCGTTTTTAAAAATTCAAATTTAACACGTACTAATCGTAATTTTAGGTTTTTCCAAATCTTTACTGCAGCATTACAATCATTCTCACATGGTACAAACGATGCTCAAAAATCTATGGGTATTATCACATTAGCTTTAATTGTAGGTAATTTACAAGATGGTAGTAATGTTGAACCTCAAGTATGGGTTAAAGTTGCGTGTGCAACAGCTATGGGATTAGGTACAGCAGTAGGTGGTTGGAAAATCATCAAAACTGTTGGCGGAAATATTATGAAAATTAGACCTGCTAACGGTGCAGCCGCTGATATTTCTTCAGCATTAACGATTTTCGTAGCGTCATCATTACATTTCCCATTATCTACTACACACGTTGTGTCTTCATCTATTCTAGGTGTAGGTGCTTCAAATCGTGCGAAAGGTGTTAAATGGAGTACTGCTCAACGTATGGTTGTAACATGGGTGATTACTTTACCTATCTCAGCTGTTTTAGCAGCAATTATTTATTTTATTATTCATCTGTTCTTAAAATAAAAAAGGTTTGTATAATACGTAAGTACATATAGCTAAAGGCCACACAAAGACTGACATTTTTAGTCAACTTTGTGTGGCCTTTTTATTTGAATTGCTTAAAATATAAAATAATGAGGTTCAATCATTCTATTAAAATAAAAAACTACAAGGTATATTCCATTACCTTGTAGTAAAATCATTAATCATCAATGATTAGTGGATAAATGCATATGAAGATACTTCTGAAGCTGGGATAGTACGATAGTTCATATTGTATGGACCATTTGCATAATTCATTTCTGAAATTAAAATACTACCATCACCATTAATACGTTCAACGTATGCTACATGACCATATGGTCCAGGTGTACTTTGCATAATTGCACCAACAGATGGAGTATTATCAACTTGATAACCATCATTCGCTGCATTTGACGCCCAGTATTTTGCATCAGACCAGTAAGTACTGATAGGTTTACCAGCTTGTGAACGTTTGTCGAACACATACCATGTGCATTGACCTTCAGTGTATAAGTTTTGATGGTTGAATGAAGGTGAAGTATAATTACCGCTAGTTTGAGTTGCTGTACCACCTGATCCTGAACCAGAACCACCATTAGGGATAGTTAATATTTGGTTAGGCATAATTAAATAACCATTTAGATGATTTGCTTGCATTAATGCATCAACTGAAACACCATATTTATTAGCTATGATGTTTAATGATTCACCTGCTACTACAGTATGTGAAGATGCTGAACTTGAAGAAGTGTTTGAACTAGTATTTTGTGAAGCACTTCCACCTACATTAATAACTTGTCCTGGGAATACCATATTGTTGCTAAGATTATTATTCTGCTTAATGCTTTCTACTGAAGTATTGTATTGTTGTGCAATAGTCCATAAGGATTCTCCAGATTGAACCTTATGTTGTGTAGAAGCTTCAGCATCATGATGTGATAGAACTGCTGCTGCGCCTGAAGCGGCTGTAATTGCAAAGGCTAACTTTTTCAAAGTAACTCCTCCTTAAATATAACAAAGATTTAATTGATTTAAGTTTAATGATTTAGATAATTGTCCCGACAAGTCTCTGTACATTAACTTTTTGTTTTTTTATTACGTACCCCATACTAACAAAAATATTTGACTTTGTGGGCTTTGTTATTATCTTGTAACATTGTTAAAATAATGTATTGTTCTGAACATTTATTAAAGAAAGTTGATATATCGCTATTTATAAGACATATTTCGTTACTTTTCTTAATATTTATTAGATAAATTGTAATAAAGTAAAGTTCAATGTAATGAGTTTTCTAAAACTTCTATATATTTAGAATTTATGAACTTAAATACTTTTGTAATTCTTTATAGTGTTGTAAAATTTTTATTACCTAATTATTTAATATAGAAAAGGAGTTATTATAATGTCACAATCGACACACCAATCAACTGATCATAAAAGACAATCTCAAGATAAGAACCAAACACATGCCTATGCAAAAGTTTGGTTATATTTTATGTATTATTGGATGATTTTTGGGATTGGTTGTTATTTTGGACAATATCTTCCTATGTCATGGAGAAAACCATTGTCTCTAGGATTGTTAATTCTGATATTAGCAACGTTGTTTATTAAACGTGCGCGAAAATATGGATTAGTGATCTCTCATATATACGCTATTATTGTAGGTTTGCTTTCGTATGCTCTTTTTACGACTTACTTACAAAATTTAGGAGCAGAAGTATTCTATAAAAATATTATTCTTGCTATTGGTGCATTTATAGCTTTTGGTATTATAGGTTACTTTTTAATAAAAGACGCTTCGAGTATGGGAAAATATTTGTTTGTGACATTAATTGCGCTAATTATAGCTGGGATTATAGGGATATTTATTAATAATCCAATTTTTCATACTGTCATTACAATAGTGAGCTTATTATTGTTTCTCCTTTATACTTTATACGATTTTAATAGAATGAAAAGAGGTCAATTCTCACCAAGAGAAATGGGATTTAATTTGTTTATCAACTTATTAAATATCATCGAAGATATACTTAGTTTAGCAAATCGCTTTAAAAACTAAAGAGATTATGAATGAATTAAAAGATGTGATCGTGTTTCTCTATCAGAGAGTTTCTGGGTTTTTCATTTAATGTTGAACTCTCAACACGACACATCTTTTTTTATATCTAATAGAAAAGATGAAGTACAAAAATAAAAAAATGATTAAATATATCTTTTTCTTTTTGATTTATTTTTATATTGTGTTAGATTATTTTCTGATACTTGTGAAAATTTACATGAATTGATATGGGCATAAAAGACTGAGGGAAAGAGGTAAAGATATGGCAAATTCTTGTTTGCATATACTTTCAAAAAAAGAATATACGGCAACACGATGTCAAGACGGCATTTTATTATTTTGGCCTATCGAAGGGAGTATGCACTTTCAACAATTTATGAAAGAAAGGATACTCTCAGATGAGTTATATATTGTGAATAATATGGATGTGTTTAGTATCAGTGACAATGGCATCACACTAGAAGTATATATTTCTAGTGATTGGTTTACAGAGTTAGGCTATTCTTTTTTTAATTACCATTATATTTCGGATTTAATACAATCTAAGAAAGAAATTAAAGAACTAGTTGCTCAACTTACGTTGAATTTTTTAGATAATGATGTGGATAAAGAGCAAGATATTATCAATAAAATTGTTCATATTCTTGCTAATGAGGCTATTATTGACAAAAAAATTGCTGAAGACCAATATATGTATGATTATTATGGTGAGTTAAAGGATGAATTGAATTATATATATAATCACATCGAAGAAAGACTTACTCTAAAAGATATTTCCAATAAATTATATGTTTCTAAGTCCAACCTTTCTACGCAGTTTCATTTGTTATTAGGTATGGGATTTAAAAAATATATAGATACACTTAAAATTAGTAAATCTATAGAGATGCTACTTACGACAACTAAAACGATAAGCCAAATTAGTGAAACGTTAGGATTTAGTAATGTATCTACATATTCTAGACAATTCAAAAATTATTTAAGTGTAACGCCCAATGCATATCGTGCAATGAAAAAATATGATAAGTACAATGGATGTTCTGATGATGATGTTTCAGAACACTTAAAATCATGTGTACAATCATTAATATGTTCTAAAATGCCAACGAATGAGTTAGATAATTATGATGAAATTGTTATTGACCAATATCCAATTTCTAATGTTTCAACGTTTTATTCTGTCGTTCAAATTAATTCAATTGATGAAATTAAAATGTTGTTTTTGCAAGGTATTCATAAAAAAATAGGGTATGAAGGTTCAAATATTATTTTTTGTATTATGCCTAACTTATGCCAATATAAGAATTTGTTCTCTCAAGAAGAGATGAATGATATCATTAAAATTATTATTGAATATCGCTTGCACGTCGCATTTAGCATCGATAAAATCGAGCAAATATATGAACTTAATCAACTTTTTACATATCAATATGAAAACTTAAAAATTATGAATAAATGTTCTGTTTCAGATTACAATGTGCAATTTATATTTAATTTGAACGAAAAAAGTATTCGAGAAATTTATCGTAATATCTTGAAGATACAAAACATCGAATTGGAATATAAAATAGGTTTAGATATTAGTTGCATGTTTAATGACACTGCACAATTTAAATCATTAGCTTCGCAAATAAAGCGTTTAAAATTTGACTATCTTTATATTGATAATGCTAGATTAAAGTCATCCTATTTACTTGATAATGAGGAAGGTTTATTACTCAAAAATATTCTACAATTTAAGCATTTAATAGATGATTTAAAGCAGTTTGATTTTAGTAGTGAAAATTTAATTTTTCTAAATTTATATAATCATCAATTACTGAATAATAATGAAATTGATTTAAGTAATAGCGCTCCATTACTATTTAAAACGATTTCAAAACTAAAAAAACATTTTAAAGGCTACGGATTAAATGTATTTTCAAATCCTAAAGTCTTTAACGCTGTACATTTATTTGATGAGAATGGGTTTAAAACAACGTTTGGACTGATTTTTAATCATTTGAGTTGGATGACTAATCAAAACCAAATTGAACAACGATTCTATAATATTATTGAAAATGCTGATCAATATTATCTCTACTTATATGATTGGCGTGTGATTGAAAGTGAATCTAATGAGAGCGACTTTAAAGACGTTGATATATGGATTAACTTTGAAGATGAAGCGTTAATAGATGAATATATTTGTGTGATTGCTAAAGTTGATGATGAAGGTGGCAATATTAATCATATGATTTCTCAAAACTTACGTCACAAATATGTTTGGTCTACACCGTTCTTGATGAGAGTTGAGGAGAACTTTAGACCATACATGCACATTATGGAACATGACTTTAAAAAGGGCCCATTGAAAATCAGAATGAAATATAATGCAGTATATTTAGTTGAAATATATAAAAAAGATAAAATAAATAAAAGGCGTAGCACAACTTAAATTGTGTTTATTCGTAATTTTGACAATTGTTTAAAAACAAATGTCAAAGACAATTATCCAAATATTTAAGATAATGATATATGCGTTGTCTACTTATATTTGGAGGTGCAGATTTTGAATGAGCAGAAATTAATTAAATTACTAGAATTTTACAAACAATATAAAGCATTATCTGGATATATAGATAAAAAATATAAGTTGACGTTAAACGATCTTGCTGTACTATATTTAGCTAAAAAATATTGCTTAGATGAGCGAATTCTTATGCAAACTTTTCTAAAACTGGCTACAGGAGAGTTAGATATTAGTAGAACTAAGATTTTGATGTCTATTAGAAGATTGATAGACAAAGAAAAGTTAAATAAAGTAAGATCGAATAGAGATGAAAGAAAAATTTTTCTATATATGGATGAAAATAATATGAGTGAATTTGATGCTTTATTTGAAGATGTTGAAAAATTCTTAAGTTATTAATGACATTTTAATCGATATACAAAATGTATAGAGATGTGTCGAAATGAATCAAGCTACATAAAATGAGTTTGCTGTCGTCAAAAGTTTTATTTTGATGACAGTTTTTTTATTAAAAATGTTTATTGTATTTTGAGGAACAATAGGTATCTATAATGATTGATTTAACAATGTTTGTAACATGTTAACAGATTTTACAAAGACGGTAGCTAAATATATAATATGGTACATAGATGATGAAAGTGAGATGACATTATGGGACGTAAATGGAACAACATTAAAGAGAAAAAAGCCCAAAAAGATAAAAATACTAGTAGAATATATGCCAAATTTGGTAAAGAAATATATGTAGCTGCAAAGTCTGGTGAGCCTAATCCAGAGTCAAATCAAACTTTAAGATTAGTATTAGAACGTGCAAAAACATATTCAGTACCTAATCATATTATAGATAGAGCTATTGATAAGGCTAAAGGCGCTGGTGACGAAAACTACGATCACTTAAGATATGAAGGTTTTGGTCCGAATGGTTCAATGCTTATAGTTGACGCATTAACAAACAATGTAAATCGTACAGCATCAGATGTACGTGCTGCGTTCGGTAAGAATGGAGGAAATATGGGAGTATCTGGTTCAGTAGCTTATATGTTTGACCATACTGCAACCTTTGGTGTAGAAGGTAAATCTGTAGATGAAGTCTTAGAAACACTAATGGAGCAAGATATTGATGTAAGAGATGTAATTGATGACAATGGCTTGACTATTGTTTACGCAGAACCAGATCAATTTGCACAAGTTCAGGATGCATTACGTGAAGCTGGCGTTGAGGAATTTAAAGTAGCAGAGTTTGAAATGTTACCTCAAACTGATATTGAGTTGTCTGAAGAGGATCAAGCTATTTTTGAAAAATTAATCGATGCACTTGAAGACTTGGAAGATGTTCAAAATGTTTTCCATAATGTAGATTTAAAATAATGATGACTGCTAATGATTGGATAGACCGGTTGGAATTAATTTCGCATCCTGAAGGCGGATATTTTAAAGAAACAATGAGAGGCGACGGTAAAGGAAGAGCGTCTTTTAGCAGTATTTATTTTCTATTAACACAGCGCGATATATCACATTTTCATAGAATAGATGCAGATGAAGTATGGTATTATCATGCTGGTCAGACGTTGAAGATTCATATGATAACCCCTAAAGGTGAATATCATACTGTTAAATTAGGTAGAGATATAGATTGTGGTGAGTGTTTACAATATTGTGTGCCAAAAGGGACAATTTTTGCTTCTACTTTAGATAGTGCAGAGGGATATAGTCTAGTTGGATGTATGTGTCAACCTGGATTTGAATACGAGCATTTTGAACTTTTAACACAAGAATATTTGATTCGTCAATATCCACAATATGAAAGCATAATAAAAAGATTAGCTATATCTCAAGAAGATTAATAGAATATATAATAAGTATAAGAACCTGAGACATCGGTAATAGTCTCAGGTTTTTTGATATATTGACAGTCGATAACTAAATTAATATACGACTATTTCAAATTTTTTAGAACACAACATAGAGAATTTCACCGAGAAATTCAACAGGCAAAGCAGGTTGGGGTTCGGGATTCAGGACGTGGGGCAACGAATTCAATTTGAAATTTGACACGTGCACTCAGTTAATTAAATGAAGCCTAAGTTTTATTTAATTAACTTACCTTTTTAAATAACACATGGTTTTCAAGATGTACATGTTGGTGTGTTTGACGTTCGATATTTTGTAATCTTTGGTAAACAAGCTTCCATGTTCCACATGCTTCTTCTGGGGTTTGATAATCAGAGGTTAGTTGATTCATAACATTTAATAATTGCCCAGTATCTTCGTGGTCATTAATTAAATCTTCTAATATGATTTTAATGTTTTGTACATCTTGTCCTTGACTATATTGAATGAGTTTAGGAAAATCTTCCTCATCTTCTTTACGTATATGATCCAACATACTATCACGAAACTCGCGATATAAGTCTTGTAATTTTAATAAGTATGGGTGACTAGGACCATGTACTTTTGCCAATTTAGTCATGTAAGGTGTAAGATTCTTAAATTCTTCTTTAAGCGTTTCGTGATAAGCTGATTGTATATATTGTATAAGAGATTCAACATTTAAAAATTTAGGATTAATGGTACTGTTACCTTCTGTATTATCAATATGATTCAACTTATTTAATAAGGAATTTAAGTCAATATTTGGTTTATGATTGACAGCTGAAGCGATACTCTCTTGTCCGCCACAACAAAAATCTATTCCAGCATTTCTAAATATATCTGCACTTTTAGGATAATCTGTTACAACATCTGCAACAATATCTTCTTTTGTAATCATAAAAATTCCTCCTTAATATTTAGTATAAATGAAAAGTAAAAAATTGAATCAATCATAAAGATAAACTTCATAAAATATTCAAATAATAATAAAAAGGTTGCAATTCATAAATTTATCCTTTGAAATATAGGATAATAGCTATCATAATTAGAAAAGAGGGAGGAATGAATTATGCTAACTGAAAAAGAGCAAGATATTATCAAACAAACTGTACCATTATTACAAGATAAAGGAACTGAGATTACTTCAATTTTTTATCCTAAGATGTTTGAGGCTAACCCAGAATTATTAAACATGTTTAACCAAACAAACCAAAAGAAAGGTATGCAATCTGCTGCATTAGCACAAGCAGTACTAGCTGCAGCAATGAATATTAATAATTTAGGTGCAATTAAGCCAGCAATTATGCCTGTGGCACATAAGCACTGTGCTTTACAAGTTTATCCCGAACATTATCCAATTGTAGGTGAAAATTTACTTGCTGCAATTCAAGATGTGACAGGGTTAGAAAGTGACGACCCAGTAATTCAAACATGGGCAAAAGCGTATGGAGAAATTGCAGATGTATTTATCAAATTAGAGCAAGAAATTTACAACCATATGTTATGGAAAGGTTTTAAACCATTTAAAATCACAAACATTACACAAGAAACAAGTGACATCAAATCTTTCACAGTTGAATCTGAAGAATATGATTTAAGTCAATTCGAACCAGGTCAATACATTACCGTAGATGTTTCTAGTGAAAAGTTACCATATAGAGCTAAACGTCATTATTCAATCATAGATGGAGATGAAAATCACTTAGTATTTGGTGTCAAACGTGATGTGACTACTGAACATGAAGGTGAAGTTTCAACAATTTTACATGATGAAATATCAGAAGGTGACATGATTAATTTATCTGCTCCTGTAGGTGGCTTTTCAATAGAAAATACTGAAAGACCGCAATTGTTTATTGGTTCTGGCGTAGGTATGACACCATTAGTTTCAATGTTTAAAAAAGCTGCATCATTAAACGTTCCAACTCAAATGATTCAAGCGGTTGTGACAGAAGATGAACGACCATTTGCTCAAAAACTTGATAGCATTACAGATAATTATGAGCAAGCACAGCTACATTTACACGTGAAAGATAAAGAAGGTTATTTAGAAGCTAAAGAATTAGAACAATATTTAAGTGAACAGCCTGAAATTTATATTTGTGGTGGTACGAAATTCTTACATTCAATTATAAATTCTCTTAAAGAATTAAATTATGATATGAATCATGTTCATTTTGAAACATTTATTCCTCGTTTAAGTGTTCAAGTATAGTTTTAAAGAAGGTAATATAATGAAAATGAATCCAAGATATGTTAAAGTGTTTTTTCTATATTTAGTAAGCACATTTATTTCTAATCGCTTAACAACGAATAAATCTTTATGCAAAACATTAATGCAAGGCATTTTAGGTTATGGTTTATTTGCATTAGGATTAAAGTATTTAACTATTAAGAAAAAACAACATCAAGCGCAATAGAATTTTAATGATTGTTTTACCATTAATAAAATTGGTATTTTATCAAGCAACGAGCAACAGTGTTTATGACTCTGTCACTCGTTGCTTATTTTTATGTTCACATTTTTAAATTTCAATATTTATGTGTTAAAACCTAGTATTTCTATCTATTTTAAGTAAAATAAATCAATTTATAGTAAAATAGTCTTAATGATTTAATAAGAACATTTATGTAAACAGTATTTATCTGAGACTTAAGATGACATTGACATCCTAGTTTAATATAATAAAAGCAAGGAGTTGGTGACTGTGAAAGTAAAATATATAGACAAACGTCACTGGCGTCGCCTGGTAGAGAGAGAATATACAGAGGTTAAAGTTAATAATAATAGATTTAAAGGTATTATAGGCTTGGTCACGATGAAAAAGGTTCGTGAGCCTTTAGAGGTGACGGTAGTTGGACAAAACATAATAGTTGCAGATGACAATTATAAATGGTTACAGATACTACCGGATAAGAAGCGGTATAGTATGACTGTCATGTTTGATAATAAAGGGAATCCATTAGAATACTACTTTGACATTAATATAAAGAACATTACTCAAAAAGGAAATGCACGTACCATCGATTTATGTTTAGACGTTCTCGTTCTACCTAATGGTGAGTATGAACTTGTAGATGAAGATGATTTAATGTACGCACTACAAAATAAACAAATTTCAAAGAAGCAATATCATGAGGCATATATTATCGCCCATCAATTAATGATTGAAATAGAAGATAATTTTTCAGAAATACAAGATAAGGTTATGCGTTGTTATCATAAAATCAATCATAAAGCACAGAAAATGAAACATAAACGTCCCTATAAAGCTAAAAAGAAATCACACCGACGACATTAACAATTTTAATCAATTTATCGCTGATGGTAAGTTATGTCGTTTCACTAAGATTAAAGTAAAAACATATGTAGGGGGACGCTATGAAAATAGATGATTATCGTTTGCTCATTACTTTAGATGAGACAAAAACTTTACGCAAAGCAGCAGAAATTCTATATATTTCTCAACCTGCAGTTACTCAACGTTTAAAGGCAATTGAGGCTGCATTTGGAGTTGAGATTTTTATTCGTACAAAAAAACAGCTCATTACTACGACTGAAGGTTCAATGATTATTGAACATGCGCGTGATATGCTCAAACGTGAACGTTTATTTTTTGATAAAATACAAGCACATATTGGTGAAGTGAACGGTACAATTTCAATCGGTTGCTCTTCGCTTATTGGACAAACATTGCTTCCTGAAGTATTAAGTCTTTATAATTCGCAATTTCCCAATGTGGAGATACAGGTTCAAGTAGGATCTACTGAACAAATAAAAGCGCATCATCGAGACTACCATGTGATGATTACACGTGGAAATAAAGTAATGAATTTATCGAATACACATTTATTTAATGATGAACATTATTTTATATATCCTAAGGATCGTAAGGAAGATGTAACTAAACTGCCTTTTATTGAATTTCAAGCGGATCCAATTTATATTAACCAAATTAAACAATGGTATAACGATCATTTGGGACATGATTATCACGCGACAATCACAGTTGATCAAGTTGCCACATGTAAAGAAATGTTGCTTAGTGGTGTAGGGGTAACTATACTACCAAAAATTATGATGAAAAATATCGATAAGAACATGTTTGAATTTGAAAAAGTCACTATTGATAAAAAGCCACTTATTCGGTCAACATACATGAGTTATGACGCAAGTATGCTACAACTTCCTCAAGTAGACGCATTCGTAAATTTAATGTTGAACTTTATTAGATAATTGAGGCTTAATTCTGTTGTGTAACTGCAATCTAAAAATAGGATAGAGGTCGAGAAGATGTTTACAGCATTATTGCAAATAAAGAATTATAAATTGTTTGTGGTCAATATGTTGTTACTAGGTATGGGAATAGCAGTGACTGTACCTTATTTAATTTTATTTGCTACAAAAGATTTGGGGATGACGACAACACAATATGGACTGCTACTTGCACTTGCTGCGATAAGTCAGTTTATAGTCAATTCCATTATTGCAAGATTTTCTGATACACATCATCTTAATAGAAAGATTCTAATCATCACTGCTTTGTTTATGGGGGCAGTGAGCTTCTCAATTTATTTCTACGTTCATCAAATATGGTTATTCATCGTGTTATATGCGTTGTTTCAAGGATTATTTGCACCAGCAATGCCACAATTGTATGCCTCTGCCAGAGAATCAATCAATGCTTCAAGTTCACGTGATCGTGCTAAGTTTGCTAATACTGTTTTACGTTCAATGTTTTCACTTGGTTTTTTATTTGGGCCATTTATAGGTGCACAACTTATTGAGTTAAAAGGTTATTCTGGATTATTTGGTGGCACAATAGCTATTATTTTATTTACTTTAATTTTACAAGTGTTTTTTTATAAAAATTTACCGGTAAAAAATCAAATTTCTGAACAACAGCATATTGAGAAAATCGCACCAAATATGTTTAAAGATAAATCATTATTTATTCCATTTATAGCGTTTATATTACTTCATATTGGGCAATGGATGTATACGATGAATATGCCACTTTTTGTGACAGATTATTTAAATGAAAAGGAAAGATATGTAGGCTATTTAGCAAGTTTATGTGCAGGTTTAGAAGTGCCGTTTATGGTTATATTAGGTATATTATCAGCTAAATTGCCAACTCGAACTTTATTGATAATTGGTTCTGTATTTGGTGGCGCATTTTACTTTAGTATTGGTGTATTTAAAAATTTTCATATGATGCTTGTTGGACAAATATGTTTAGCCATCTTTCTAGCAATATTACTAGGTCTTGGGATTAGTTATTTTCAAGATATTCTTCCTGATTTTCCAGGTTATGCATCAACACTTTTTGCCAATGCCATGGTAATAGGACAACTTGGTGGTAATTTGCTAGGTGGTGTGATGAGTCATTGGGTTGGTTTGGAAAATGTATTCTTTGTCTCAGCAAGTTCTATCTTCGTAGGGATGATACTCATCTTGTTTACGAAAGATCAAAAAATTACAATAGAAGATGTGGAGTAGATAGAGATGACAGCGATATTATGGATTTTAATTATTATAGCCTTTGCGTTAGCATTTATTGGTTTAATTAAACCGGTGATACCATCACTTTTAATGTTATGGATTGGTTTTTTAATTTATCAATTTGGTTTTCATGAGGGAAGATTATCGTGGATTTTTTATGTTGCAATGATTATCTTTACCATTATGATATTAGTAGCCGATTTTGTGATGAATAAATATTTCGTCAATCGCTTTGGAGGAAGTAAAATAGGTGAATACACAGCGCTCATAGGTGTGATTGTAGGTTGTTTCGTTTTTCCTCCCTTTGGTATTATCATTATTCCTTTTGTTGCTGTGTTCATTGTTGAATTGGTTCAAGGGTTTAACTTTCAACAAGCTATAAAGGTGAGTTTTGGCTCAGTGATTGCATTTTTAGCGAGTACAATTGCTCAAGGTCTAATAATGATTGTAATGGTTATTTGGTTCTTTTTAGATGTCTTTCTAATAAATTAAATTGAGATAAAATAAAGACTTGCACTCAAAATAAACGTTTTGAGTGTAAGTCTTTTTATATGCGTGTATTTGCTTCTTTATTATAAAAGTGATGATTCACATAAAATGAAATAGGGATGATTATTATCGCAATAATGATGAAAGTCCAATTACTAACTTTAATATATGGTCCAAACGCTAAAAATGATTGCGGTATAAAAAAAACATAAAAAAGAGTGATTAATAATAATGCGATGACACCATAGGTGAGCCACCAGGTCCAATAAGAGTTGTTAAAGCACTGTAATTGTACCGTTTTAAAGTTCATCCAAATAAATAAAAATATAATTACTAAACCAATAATGACAGTTAGGGGAAACGTATATAAATATAGTAAATTACTATCGCCCCCTATAAAAAAGCCAATCAATCCTTTGAGAAAACAAAAAATACCTATTAAAAGAATGAAGTTATGACTTATATATTTAAAAATGTTTTTAAATGTTTCATTTGGGAGTTCCCTTATCTCTTTTTTAGCATGTGCTTTAGGATCATGGTTGAAAAACTCCATCGCAAGCATTCCAGTATCACCTGCACGAATTAAGTGTTTCAAAGTACGGTTTAACATTAATTCTGAATCGTGAGGGTTAACTCGTAAGTCAGCACGCACATATGTCATGTAATTTTCAAATATTTCACGATCGGTATTGTTCAGTCGCAAAGCTTTGACATTATTCTCCTTTGTTAATTGCGCAGTGGATTTCATAATAAAATACTCCCTTAAATTTTAAATTCATAAATAAATACTACTTTAAAAAGGATAACTAAGTTAAAGTATCATTTAAAAACATGATGATTAGTATGATAAACACAATCATATCATAATTATCACATGTATATCATTACTCTTATACAAGTTCAAAAGGGCTATTAGACAAAATTATAGGAATTGTAAATCTTTTTTCTATTTCACACAAACGTCGTTTAATTTTGATAAAATAGCGCGAATGATATCATAACTAAAAAGATAACTTTAATAAAAGTAAAACTTTTATAAATAAAGAGTAAATAATTTACCATTAAATATATATGTTACTTTGTGAAATTAAATGTAATGAAATGATATTTTATGTTAAAAAATGATTAAATCAAAAAACCATGTTAAAATAAAGAGTATCGATAAGTAACTACAAAGGAGTCTATCATGAGAAAATGGTTAACCTTACTATTAATTACAACATTGGTGTTAACTGCATGTGGTAAAAGTAACGAAAAAGCTTCTTTAGAAAAAAGCATTGATCAGTTGAAAAAAGAAAATAAGGATTTAAAAAAACAGAAGAAAAAGTTACAAGAGCAAAAGGATAAGCTTAAACACAAACAGGATAGTCTCCAAGAAGATGTAAATGACTTGCCTGCTAAAAGCACATCCCGAGATAAGAAAAATAAAGATAATCATGATGCAAAAGAAAAGTCTTCAGATAATCAATCGACATCTGCTAATCATGATGATCAAACTAACAAAATAAAAAGCAATCAAGATGAACATGACAGTCAATCCTCTAAACCACATACACAGCAGAAGCCCTCACAGAATGATAGAAAAAATAATCATCGACAAGAACGATAGGTAGTTATTCCTAACGTTTAAATACGAAACGGGAAGGGTATTATATGTTGCGAATAGGTATTAGTGAGTTTAACAAACATTTAGATTGGAAGATAGCGAATAGTTGATAGCTTTAAGAGGAGAGAAGAACGATGCATGAACAAGATTTTAATATTCTAGAAGGTAAAAAGATGACATTAGTAGAATTAGGTCGTGAGTTAGAGAATCTAACTGGTCGTACTATTAAAGATACAACAAGTGATATTAAACGAGTCATTGCACATTTGCCTAACTTTGAATCAGATACAGATACATTTGTAGCAACATACCACCTTAATCATCAAAATGATTTTATTGATGCAACATTTGTTGCACCTAAAAATCAAAGTGATCGTTTGAAAGAAATACCGGTACACATTAAGTTGATTAGTTATATTTCTAAAAACTAATAAATATAAAAAAGAATATATGTTTAAATAACGCGATATGAGTAGAGTTAAAAACTTCATAACGCGTTAATTTTATATTAAAATATAGGCAAAATAAGCATTTTCGATTAAATGGAGTGTTTAAGATGGTTATTTATATTGAAACTGAACGTTTAAACTTAAGAGATTGGGAAACCAAAGATTTATTACCTTTTCAAAAAATGAATGCTAATGCGCAAGTACGTAGATACTTCCCTAGTTTACTTAGTTATCGTCGTTCTGAGATAGACATGGAAAATATGGATAGCATAATACAAGAGAGTGGCCTAGGTTTATTTGCTGTAGAGTTGAAAGAGACGGGAGAATGGTTAGGGTTTATAGGTGTGAATTACGTTTCAAAAGATAGCCATTACCCTTTTAAAGAGTTACCGTTTTATGAAATAGGTTGGAGGCTAATTCCAGAAGTATGGGGAAATGGTCTAGCTACAGAAGGGGCAGAAGCCGTAATGAAATATGCTAGAGATAAAGGAATTAAAGAATTATATAGTTTTACTTCTGAAAATAATTTGCCTTCTAGAAAAGTCATGGAAAAATTAGGAATGACTTTTTTAGACAATTTTGAATATCCGAATCTTAGTAAATACCATCCCCTTAAACGTCATGTAAGATATTATAAAGAGCTACTTCCTTCTTGAAAGGAAAGTTAGTAGTTCTTGTACAAATGAAATTGTGATTCATAAAAGCACCTTCACGGATGGGGATTTGTAGTTTTTGTATAATTGGAAATGATAATCCATATAATAAAAAACTTGAAAATAATAAGTCAATAATATAAACTACAAAGTTATTAAATAATAAATGATTATGTTTATTTGATACTTAATTTTAAGATAGATTTTAATAAACATGAAAGAGTTTAATAGTTTTATTGAAAAATACCCACAAATGTTTCTTTAGATGAAATCATTTGTGGGTTCTCTACCTTTTACTTTATTAATCGTATGTACGTACACCAAGTGGTTTGTAATGTTTAAGTCCTTCGATGAGTGATTCTTTAGTATCATATAAAGGTGCAAGCTTTTGATATTTCTCATCAATAAATCCTTCTTTAATCATATGGTCGATTAAGTGTTGTAGTGGCTCAAAGAATCCATTTAAATTAAATACACCTATAGGCTTTTGGTGTATACCAATTTGAGCCCAACTATACATTTCAAAAAATTCTTCTAATGAACCAGCACCGCCTGGAGCCATAATAAAAGCATCGGCAAGTTCAGTCATTTTATTTTTTCGTTCATGCATAGAATCTACTAATATAAGCTCACTTACTTTTTGGCTTGTTATTTCTCGTTCATCTAACATTTTAGGCATGACACCGATAGCTTTACCGCCATGCTCAAGTATGCCATCTTGAATAGCTCCCATAATGCCGACTGATCCTGCTCCGAATACAAGCTCGTATCCTTGTTCAGCCATATATTTTCCTAATTCGTATGCCTCTTTAACATAAGATGGGTTTTTCCCTTTACTTGCACCACAATAAACAGCAATTCTTTTCATAATATGCCTCCTATATTTGATTAATGATTTTTCTAAAAGCATGCTCGAATTTAAGTCTATCCTCTGTTGTGAAGGGAGGAGGGCCTTTGTGACGACCACCTCGTCTTCTTATTTGAGCATTTAGATATCTTTGATTTAATAAGCTTTGGATGTTGTTTGAGTGATAAATATTTCCTTTATGATGCATGACAGTATGTACTTTGTCTATCAGTAGACTAGCAAGTCCATAATCTTGTGTGATGACGATATCATTATTGCTAGCAAGTTCGACTATTTTATAGTCTACCGCATCGGGACCGTCATCAACGTATACAATTTTTACATGTTCGGGTTGTATTTGTTGTGAAAAATGGCTAAAACTTCTTAAAATTGTAACAAAAATGCCTGTCCCTTTCGTCAATTCAATGACAGAATTAACAACAGGACAAGCATCTCCATCTATAATTACGTTAGTCTTCATGGTTAAGAATGATTTGATTCCTTATGTTGTTTTACGACACTGTCAGCCACGTAATTTTCATATTTTTTAAATTCTTTTTTTCTAGCTTTCTCTGCTTCTTCACGCTGTTTTTGTTCTTCTTTATGACGTTTTTCAATATTCTTTTGAAGCTTTTTATCTAATTTTTTAATATCTTTACGATTATCTTTTTCTAGTTTTTCGCCTTTTTTCTCAATTTCGTGATCTATTTTACCAGGAGTTAAGCCAACTTGCTCTTCGTATTTTTGAGTTTTTTTCATGTCTTTAATACGTTGTTTCTGATTAGCTTCACGTTGTTTTTGTTCTTCTTTATGACGTTTCTCAATATTCTTTTGAAGCTTTTTGTCCATTTTGTCTGCTTCTTTACGATTTTGTTTAGCTAATTTTTCGCCTTTTTTCTCAATGTAGGCTGGATCATTTTCCTTCGCAATTTTCTTCAATTCACGCTTATTATCAAATTCTTGCTTTTTATCTCCTACGTACTCTTTGACATCTGAAGCTTTATTTGAAATTGCAGAAGTTGTTTTTGAAGTAGCTTTAGATGTAGCATTAGTTACTTTCTGTACATCTGGATGTTCTTTAATACGCTTACGTTCAGTTACTAATGGTACGATAACGATTGGTAATACATTGATAAGTGTTTTAATGAGTTTCTTTTTGTCCATACACGTTGCCTCCATAACTTTTACTATTCTTTTTCATACCCTATGATACATGAAAATAAACGATTGATACTAGTTGAATGGTTGAAAATAAAATTTTCATATTAACATCATAAAGCGCTTTATTGTATAACAAAATTTTAAAATTTATGTTGAAAAAAATTTTAACTCGGGTTACTTTCTCAGTGGAGGCGATAATATGAAATATAAGATTGAAAAATTGGATGACAGTAGCGTCGTTTATATGAGAATGATAGGTACTTATCAAAGTGATAAAAACTTTGAAATGATGAAGACTTTTAAGCATTGGATTCAGACTAATCATTATTGGAAATATGTTGAGAAATACGGTGTGTTAGGTATAGCATTAGATAATCCTCTCCACGTTCAAAGTAATCAATGTAGATATGACGTTGTTTTGAGAATAGATGAAACAGTAAATGATCAGACAATATCTAAAAGAGATTTTACAGGTGGCATATATGCTGTGTTTAAAGTTAGTCATACAAAAATAAATATAGAGAAGTTCTTTAGCAATTTAGAAAATATTTTAAATGAAAGTCATTTGCGTATGAGAAATGAACCAATTATAGAGAGATACATTGAAGAAGAGGGAACAGATAAAGTGTGTGAAATGTTAGTGCCTATCTATGAAGTAAATTAAAAAACATAGACAATTTCGATAATTTTAGTATTCATACTAAAAACCTTTATAGCAACAAAACACATTTTATTTATAATAAAGAAAATATAAGTTTAATAAAAAAACTCCCACCTGTCTGGCGAGAGTTTAATGATTGGTAACTTTCATTACCTAGTAAAATCTGGAACATCTTACAATATTTCAATTTTATACGTAATGATGATAAACAAACTGAAGATAAGTTGATATACAATCATTTCTATAATATTGAAATAGACTAACGTATTTCATACGTGCGTTTTATTAAATTCCTTTGCCAATACCGAATCCGAAGTATAGGATTGCTATAAAAATAACTAAGACAATTCTATAAATAGCAAAAGGTACTAACTTAACTTTATTAATTAAGTGTAAGAATGTTTTAATTGCAATTAATCCAACAATAAATGCCGCTAAAAATCCTAAAATGTAGAATGGTATGTGTGCTAAATGAATATACTCATAATGTTTTAGTAAAGATAATCCACTTGCAGCTAACATAATTGGTACCGACATAATAAAAGTGAAATCAGATGCAGCTTTATGATTCAATTTCATAAGAACACCTGTTGAAATCGTTGAACCGGATCTACTAAATCCAGGCCACATAGCTATTGCTTGAGAGATACCAATGACAAATGCTTGGAAATAATTAATTTGATCTACTGTTTGAGGATGCTGAACAGTTTTAGAATACTTATCAGCTATAATCATATAAATGGCACCTATAAATAAACCAATTAAGACTGTTGGTACACTAAATAAGTATTTTTCAATTAAATCATCAAATAAAAATCCTAAAATCCCTGCTGGGACCATACCTACTAATACATGTATTAAATTCAGACGTCGTGGTTTTGAACGTCTGTCTCCCGAAGTGGAAGGTTCAGGTTTATGTTGGCCAATATGTAAAATTTCTAAGAAGCGTTCTCTAAATACCCAGGCGGCCGCAAATACTGAACCTAACTGTATAACAACTTTAAATGTGAATGCTGATTGAGAACCGAGAAAATTAGTTGACTTTAACCACATATCATCGACAAGTATCATGTGCCCAGTAGATGAAACAGGGGCGAATTCGGTAAGTCCTTCTACGATACCTAAGATGATGCCTTTTATTAATTCAAGTAAAAACATACTTTACCCACTTTCTTATCTCTATTAATTTATTACTAGTACTCAAAATACCATATTATCATAGCATAGAAAATCATATTGATGGTGTTTACAATCTAAATACTAGACCAAAGTCTTATAAATGTATTAAGTTGTGACTAGAATTATTCTGTGAGCGAATTGATTTTAATTTTTTGTAAACACTCTATAATATATGTAGGTGATATTATTGTGAAAAAACTAACAAAAATGGTTTTAAGTTATAAATTATACCCCACACTCATGTTAATCATGAGCGTTTTTTTATCTTTTACGGTCGTTGCGCAAAACATTTCAATTTCACACTTTTTAAATCACTTACTGTATTATCAACAACAATCTTTATTATTATTGTTATCAGTTATTTTTATCTCTCTTATTTTAAGAGCAACATTTAATATGCTGATTCAATTTTTAGGAGATCATTTGGCATTTAAAGTAAAACATATGCTTAGAGAACAAGTGATTTTGAAAAAAAGTGTCCGTTCAATTGGTGAAGAAATAAATATTTTAACTGAAAGTATTGATGGTATCGGTCCGTTCTTTCAGAGTTATTTACCTCAAGTCTTTAAATCAATGTTGATTCCCATCGTTATTATTATTACCATGTGTTTTGTTCATTTACCTACTGCTATTATTATGATAGTTACCGCACCTTTTATTCCATTGTTTTATGTTATTTTTGGACTTAAAACAAGAGATGAGTCAAAGGATCAAATGACATATTTAAACCAGTTTAGTCAACGTTTTTTAAATACAGCTAAAGGTCTTATTACATTTAAACTTTTAAATCAAACGAAACAATCTGAGCAACAACTTTATAAAGACAGTACACGTTTTAGAGATTTAACAATGCGTATTTTGAAAAGTGCCTTTTTATCAGGACTTATGCTTGAGTTCATAAGTATGTTAGGGATTGGATTGGTCGCATTGGAAGCGGCTTTAAGCTTAGTTGTATTTAACCATATCAACTTTGTGACTGCAGCGATAGCGATTATTTTAGCTCCTGAATTTTATAATGCGATTAAAGATTTAGGTCAAGCATTTCATACAGGTAAGCAAAGTGAAGGTGCTAGCGATGTGGTGTTTTCATTTTTAGAATCTGAAGATAAAGCTGATTCTCCTACATTAAAAGTGGATGAGCAACAGTTTGAACAAGTTTTAATTAAGCATGTTGATTTTCAATACGCTAATAGTAATCATATGGCTTTGAAAAACATTTCTTTTTCGGTAAATAAAGGAGAAAAGGTCGCTATTGTGGGACCGAGTGGTGCAGGGAAATCCACTTTAGCTAAGTTGCTTAGTCAATCAGTAACACCCACACATGGAACACTTTCATTTAACCAAGCATCATTAAATATCGGATTTCTAAGTCAGCGCCCACATATATTTGCAGATTCTATCAAAAATAATATTGCAATGTATGATGATGAGATATGTGATGAGCAAGTGATTCAAGTGCTTGATGAAGTGGGGTTAAAAGAGAAAGTACTTTCATTAAAATATGGTATCTATACTTCTATTGGTGAAGGTGGGGAAATGTTATCAGGTGGACAAATGAGACGTATTGAGTTAAGTCGTTTATTATTATTGAAACCAGATATTGTAATTTTTGATGAACCAGCGATAGGATTAGATATTGAAACTGAAAAGGTCATACAACAAGTATTAGAGCATCATTTTTCTACAACGACAGTGTTTATTATTGCACACCGTGATTCAACCATTCGAAGTTCAGCACGGCGTATATATATCGAAAGTGGTCATCTTATAAAAGATGATTCGATAATTTCTGTTACGCGTAGTGAGGTGAAGATAGATCAATGAAATCACATATTCATTTTAGTATAGATAGAGATTTAATATGCGCTATCATGGTAGGTGTTTTAAGCGGAATTGTAACATTAGCAATGTTCTTTTTAAGTGGTTATATGATTACTCAAAGTGCGCTAGGTGCGCCACTTTATGCATTAATGATTTTAGTTGTATCTGTTAAATTGTTTGGTTTTTTAAGAGCAATTACACGCTATATAGAAAGATTACTTTCACACAAGACGACATTTACAATGTTACGTAATGTACGAGTTCAATTTTTAAAAATGCTATATCCAGTCGTTCCAGATATCTATAGAAGATTTAATTCAAGTGATCTTATTACAAAAATGATAAGCCGTGTAGAAGCTTTACAAAACATATATCTGAGAGTATATTACCCACCGATTGTAATCGGATTAACTGCAATTGTTTCAGTAATAACTATGTTGTTTTTATCTCCACTACATGCATTAGTGATTACTTTAAGTATGTTATTAACTTTATGGATTGTTCCTTGGTTAAGTGCTATGAAAGCACGTAAATTAAAGCAACAAGTGACCCAAACGCAAAAAACATTTCTTAAAAGATATTATGATTATAAAGAAGGTCATGAAGAATTAAAACGTTTCAATCGCAGCGATGACTTCGAAAATACAGTTTCCCAGTCTTTACGACAATTTGATGATATGCAACTTAAGGAACGCCGATTTCTTTCTATTTATGACTACTTGTTAAACTTAATAGCGATGTTCTCAATATTTATGTGTTTAGTGTTAGGTGCGCAACAGATTCATGATGGTCAGCTCAATGCTATTTATATTACAAGTATTATATTGATGATATTAACTTTATTTGAACAAGCAGTACCTATGAGCAATGTGGCATATTATAAAGCAGATACAGACCTGGCACTTGAAGAGATACAAGAGGTTATTGTACCTAAGTATAAAATTCCTTCAGAACATACAAACTTAAAGCGTTCGCAAAATCTTTTATTAGAAATTAAAAATGTCACATTTAAATATGAACATCAACATCATTCTACTTTAAAACAGATTAATCTAACCATTGAATATGGTGATAAGGTGGCAATCATTGGTCCTTCAGGATCAGGTAAAAGTACTTTGCTTCATGTATTACTTGGGCTATATCAAATAGAAGAGGGAGAAGTGAGATTAAATGGTAAGGATATGAACAGTATCAATGACAATGATAAATATCAAACATTTAATGCAATGCTTCAATCTCAATATATTTTTGATGGTTCAATTCGTGATAATTTATTTTCTGAGCAATCAGATGATAACCTCAAAAAGGTTCTCGAAGATGTTGGATTAGAATATTTAAATTTAGATAGTATAGTTACGTTAGACGGTCATAATTTATCAGGTGGGGAAGCTCAACGTCTAAGTTTAGCGAGATTGCTATTAAGACCTTCGGCCGGTTTTTGGATATTAGATGAACCTACTACAGCACTAGATATTAATAATACCCAAAAAATTATAAATTTGATTGAATCCTTATCCCAAACACTCATCATAGCTACACATGATTTAGAAATACTTCCAAGATTTAATAAAATTATAGTCATGAATGACGGAGAAATAATAGAAAATGATTCATATCAAGAATTAATGCAGCATGACGGTTATTTAAAAAAAGTAATAGAAATGAATGGAAACGAAATGAAATTTTTTAATTAAATAATATATAACAAAATCCTGAGACACTAAATTTTGTCTCAGGATTTTGTTATATATTGGTAGTCGATGACTAAGATGAAAAAGAACTTGTATTCAGTCTTCTCAGTCATAGTTCTCGTTACCACAAGGAAGGACATGAATTTAATTCAGATTCTGTTCCCACCTTTGTTATATAATATGTTTGAGTGTACAGTGTATTTAAAACTTAACCTTTAACTTTAGTTTCATGACAGCAACACATTACTTTTCTTTTGTTTCGATAAATGCATCGATGACTTTACCTAATAAGCGATTAAGTTCTTTGACCTCTTCTTTAGATAAAGAAGAAGCGGTTGCAACTTTCTCAGATGCGTTGCTTAATTCGGGCCTAATCATTTCACTTTTGTCTGTTAAGTGAATAAATACTTCACGTTGATCTACTTCAGAACGTTCACGTTTGATTAAATCAACTTGTTCCATTCTCTTGAGTAATGGCGATACAGTTCCAGTATCAAGTGCTAATTCTGTAACGACCTTTTTGACGTTAACAGGTGATTCATCCCATAATATTGTTAAAACAAGAAATTGTGGGTATGTTAGATTGTACTTTTTAAAGACTTTGTTAGAATAGTAGCGATTAACTTGTCTTTGAGCATTGTACAAACTAAAGCATAGCTGCTCTTTTAAATTATGTTGTTCAGACATTAAAGTTCTCCTCCAGACATTCTATCCGTATTCTCTTTTTTTTCGGATTGGAATCCATCTATGTTGCTTGTTTTATATACAACACTATGATTCAATGTCATGCTAAAATTAAAGTATGTTTAAAGTTTAGAAGATATCTTACATTAAATCAAGTAAAAAGATAATTAAATATTTATGTTATCATATATTAAAATATTTGTAATAGTAAAGGATATATTAAAATGAAAAATAATAAAAATGAAAAGTTGAAAATCACAATCGTTAGCGGTTTCTTAGGCAGTGGTAAAACTACGTTCCTGACACATTATATTAATGAATTATTAAAAATTGATGAGAAAATAACAGTAATTATGAACGAATTTGGATCATTTGATGTAGATGGTAACCATTTGAGTGAATTAGTCAAAGTGTATCCATTGTTGAACGGTTGTGTTTGTTGTGATATGAAATCAGATTTAGTTCAACAAATTGAGATGCTCAGTCACAACCATGAAACGGACCATATTATAATAGAAGCAACTGGTATCGCGCATCCTATTGAATTGATTATGGCGTGTCAAGATCCTCGCATAGTTCAGTTTGTTGAACGTCCCCACGTTGTTAGTATTGTTGATGCACTTCGCTTTTTACAAAGACAACAGTATACTGACTCCACAAAGCGTCTCATGGAAGAACAACTCGAGGTAAGCGATGTGCTCGTCGTTAATAAATTAGATTTAATATCTGTTGAAGACAGAGATGCTTTAAAGAACCAACTTAACGAAGTAAACAAATATAGTTCAAAAATATATACTACTTATGGACAAGTTAATATCGAGGAGTTGTCACAATTTCGTGATCAATTAGTAATGACACACACACATTCTCATCACCATGGTATAAATAGTATGCAATACACATTTACAACAGCTATTGACCGACAATTATTTTACCAATTTATTTTGCGTATGCCTGATAATGTTTTAAGATTAAAGGGATATGTACAATTTAAAGATGAACCCAATGTGACATATGAGTTTCAATATTCATTTGGTATGCCGGATTATGAAGTTATTAATGGGGATTATCCGTTAACAATAGTATTGATTGGTGAACAACTTGATGTTAACAGACTAAAAAATAAACTCGATGTTTTGCAATTCTCATAAATCAAGGAGAGTATGATAAAAATGAATGAAGATAACCGTAACAAACAAATTAAATTTGAAAGAAACCTAATCACTTTTCCATATTTAGGTTTTGCCTTTATTGTTTTATTATTTAATATTTTTTATACTGATGTAAAAATTACAATGGTCTTATTTGGTCTATTCTTTGCTTACAATTTAGGAATGCTTTTTATAGCCTTCATAAGACATTTTAAACGTACACTTATATTAACCTTAATACTAACAATATTAAGTGGTATAGCATTTTTTGTACTACTTTATGTTTTTGGATTAAATCACGATATTTTTGGATAGTCAGTTATTATATAAATATTTATTTCACTTAAGTATTCAAAAGCTTTGTCATTTCAATGTTATAATTAACATGAAGTGGCAAAGCTTTTTGATTTTTAAAGAAAAAATTAAACAAGGGGGCATTGCTTATGGTCAATAGAAGAAAGATATCAATTATTGGCGCGGGACATACAGGTGGGACTCTAGCATTCATTCTTGCACAAAAGGAATTAGGAGATATTGTGTTGATTGAACGCCAGCAATCAGAGGGTATGGCTAAAGGAAAGGCGTTAGATATTTTAGAAAGCGGACCCATTTGGGGGTTTGACACATCTGTACATGGTTCAGTAAATATAGAAGATATTAAAGATTCAGACATAGTGGTGATGACTGCAGGTATACCTAGGAAATCAGGAATGACAAGAGAAGAATTAGTTCAAACTAATGAACAAATAGTACGAGAAACTGCATTACAAATTGCAACGTATGCACCTCATTCAATAATTATTGTATTGACTAATCCGGTTGATGTTATGACATATACTGCATTTAAAGCATCAGGTTTTCCTAAAGAACGTATTATTGGTCAATCTGGAATTTTAGACGCTGCAAGATATCGAACTTTTATTGCTCAAGAACTTAACGTGTCTGTCAAAGATGTAAATGGGTTTGTTTTAGGTGGACATGGTGATACGATGTTACCTTTGATTAATAACACACACATTAATGGGATTCCAGTTAAGCATCTTATTTCTGAAGAAAAGATTGATCAAATTGTTGAACGTACACGTAAGGGTGGTGCAGAAATTGTTGCATTACTAGGTCAAGGCTCAGCATATTATGCACCAGCAACTGCTATATATGAAACTATAGATGCAATTTTTAATGATCGGAAACGGTTATTACCAAGTATTGCTTATCTAGAGGGAGAATACGGTTGTTCAGATATTTGTTTCGGAGTTCCTACTATAATAGGATATCAAGGAATAGAAAAGATTATAGAGGTAGATATGAATAATGATGAGTATCAACAACTACAACACTCTGCGCAAGCTGTGAGTGAAGTCAAAAACTCACTAAAATTCAAATAAATAATTATGAAGTTCTACATCTTAAATTGTTAGATTTTTGTGAAAATTGTGTAAAGGGTATTTTTTCGTTGATTTATAAAAGCGCTTTCTTGATATAATGAACATATATTCATAGAATAAGGAGACGATTAAAATGGCTAAAGGGGACCAATATCAAGCTCATACTGAAAAATATCATGATAAAAAGTCTAAAAAAAGTTATAAACCTGTGTGGATTATCATTAGTTTTATTATTTTAATTACAATCTTGTTATTACCCACACCAGCAGGATTACCTGTAATGGCTAAAGCAGCACTAGCTATTTTAGCTTTCGCTGTAGTTATGTGGGTTACAGAAGCAGTTACTTATCCAGTTTCTGCAACATTAATTTTAGGATTAATGATACTTTTACTAGGTTTAAGTCCAGTTCAAGATTTATCCGAAAAACTTGGAAACCCTAAAAGTGGCGACATAATACTAAAAGGTAGCGATATTTTAGGAACGAATAACGCGCTTAGTCACGCTTTTAGTGGTTTTTCAACCTCAGCCGTAGCACTTGTAGCTGCAGCATTATTTTTAGCAGTAGCTATGCAGGAAACCAATTTACATAAACGACTTGCATTACTTGTGCTATCAATTGTTGGAAATAAAACTAGAAATATAGTCATTGGTGCTATTTTAGTATCTATTGTTCTAGCATTCTTTGTACCATCAGCTACAGCACGTGCTGGTGCAGTTGTCCCAATATTACTGGGAATGATTGCTGCATTTAATGTGAGTAAGGATAGTAGACTTGCTTCATTATTAATTATTACTGCTGTACAAGCAGTTTCGATATGGAATATAGGTATTAAAACGGCTGCAGCACAAAATATTGTAGCCATCAATTTTATTAACCAAAATTTAGGACATGATGTATCATGGGGAGAGTGGTTTTTATATGCTGCGCCGTGGTCAATCATTATGTCTATAGCTCTTTATTTTATAATGATTAAGTTTATGCCACCTGAACATGATGCAATTGAAGGTGGAAAAGAGTTAATTAAAAAGGAACTTAATAAATTAGGACCAGTCAGTCATAGAGAATGGCGACTAATTGTGATTTCAGTGCTTTTATTATTCTTCTGGTCGACTGAGAAAGTATTGCATCCGATTGATTCAGCTTCGATTACACTAGTTGCTCTAGGTATTATACTAATGCCAAAGATTGGTGTTATTACTTGGAAAGGTGTTGAAAAGAAGATTCCTTGGGGGACGATTATAGTATTTGGTGTAGGAATCTCACTTGGTAATGTATTACTTAAAACAGGAGCCGCTCAATGGTTAAGTGATCAAACATTTGGTTTGATGGGTCTTAAACATTTACCGATCATAGCAACTATTGCGTTAATTACCTTATTTAATATATTAATACATTTAGGTTTTGCAAGTGCAACGAGCTTAGCCTCTGCGTTAATACCTGTGTTTATTTCTTTGACTTCAACGCTAAATTTAGGTGATCATGCTATTGGTTTTGTATTAATACAACAATTTGTGATTAGTTTTGGTTTCCTACTACCTGTCAGTGCACCACAAAATATGCTTGCATATGGTACTGGGACTTTTACCGTAAAGGATTTTTTAAAGACAGGTATACCTTTAACGATAGTAGGTTATATTTTAGTTATCGTATTTAGTTTGACGTATTGGAAATGGCTTGGTTTAGTGTAAGTAAAAGATTTAGGTATTAAAATGATAATTATAAATGTCTCGTAAAGTTTAATATTTTAACTTTACGAGACATTTTTTATAAACTCGTGGCAAGTTAATCTTAATAGTTGAAATGTATCGTATAAAAAATATATGAATGTAAATAGAATTTAGTATTAGAGAATAACAAAAAATTGATGTTAGGTGGTAAAATCTAATGGCTATAGGTGTCATATTAAATAGAGTTTTTAGGCTAAATAATAATCCATTATTTGATTATATATATAGTAATAAAGAATCTATAAATCATTGTTATTTTATTATTCCAACTGAAGAGTTTGAAGAAGAAGCAAAAAAGAAAGCACAATACTATTATGGGTCCATACAGAAGTTTATGTATGAACTACAACGATATGATATAGAACCCTTTTTGATGTCTTATGATAAATTAATAGACTTTTGTAAAAAACAAGCTATAGACAAAGTTGTTGTTGCAGGTGATATTATGAGTTATCATCACGAAGAATATGACATTTTACATCAAAGGAAACGATTTAAACAAGCTAATATTCAAGTAATATCATTAAGAGCAAATCATTATTTTAACCCCCGCAAAACACATAATAAACAAGGGGAACCATATAAAGTATTTACCAGTTTTTATAGAAAATGGCGTCCTTACTTAATGATTAGAGATGAATATGACTATCATTTAGAAGATATTTCAAAGGTTGTAGTGAAATCTCAACATAAAATTAAAGAAGATTATCATTCATATGGTATAAGTGAACGTGATGTTCAAAATCGTTGGTCTGAATTTTTATCTCAAGATATCGAAAATTATAAAGAAAACAGGGAATACTTGCCTGAAGTATTAACAAGCCAACTAAGTATTTACTTAGCTTATGGAATGATAGATATTATACAAGTTTTCAACGATTTACTTCAAAATTATGATAAAAATGAACAAAATTACGAAACTTTTATACGTGAATTGATTTTTAGAGAGTTTTATTATGTATTAATGACCAATTATCCCGAAACAGCTCATGTTGCTTTTAAAGAAAAATACCAACAATTGAAATGGTCTTATAATGAAGAGAATTTTAAACTGTGGAAAGATGGGAATACTGGTTTTCCAATTATTGATGCAGCAATGGAGGAACTTAAAACAACTGGATTTATGCATAATCGCATGAGAATGGTAGTTTCTCAATTTTTAACTAAAGATTTGTTTATTGACTGGATTTGGGGTGAGTCATTTTTCAAACAAAAATTAATAGATTATGATGCAGCTTCAAATGTTCACGGATGGCAGTGGTCAGCTTCTACTGGAACAGATGCTGTACCATACTTTAGAATGTTTAATCCTATAAGACAAAGCGAGCGTTTTGATAATAATGCACGATATATAAAAACTTACATTCCAAGATTAAATCAGGTAGATGCTAAGTATTTACACGATACTCATAAATTCGAGCAACAAATAAAGGGGCAAGGTGTTGAAATAGGTAAAGACTATCCTAAACAAATGATTGATCACAAAGAAAGTAGACAACGTGTAATGTCAGAATTCAAAGCATTAGATTAAATAAAAAAGATCTGAACAACAGTATATAGGTGTTCAGATCTTTATCTAGTTACATAAAAAAGCAAACATAGATTAAAATATATTCTAACAAAGTTAAAATATACATATATTTAAGATTTAATTTAGTTTTCAAAGGTACTTCCCAATTTGTATAACGGGGCTCATAATAAAATAATTGCATCAAATATAATCCTATCCCTAACGGTAAACACATTAATAAAATAGCTTTAGTATAACTCCATCCTATTTGATGCCATAAATGACCTATCATAAGTTGAATAATGATGAGACATACCATTAAAATTACTTCAATTATCATTGGTATAATCTCACCCCTTTAATAAACAATATGACTGTTGCTTGTATGAGCACCATTAAAACGACAAATAGTAACGCTTTAACATCTATGATTAAAAAAACCTCTTTCACAATTTTTAAAGGTGCATTTAATAAATAGACAGTATGTAATCTTAAGAATCGACCGATGTAAATACCTAATCCATTTAAGAACATTAATATAACTATCAATAGTCGATTTAACCATACATAAGACGTAAAATGTGCAATTTCTAAAAATATAAGAATTGTGAGGTATATTGCTAAGAGTACGCCAAGTATTAAATAGGTGAAATAAATCCATTCTGTGATGTTTAATCCAGCTAAAAAGTTAAATTGAAATTGGTTTAAGTGTATGAGATCGGTAATCATATAAAATGTGTTTGGAACTAATAATAGAAATATGAGTCCGAAAACAATAAATAAGGGCCATTCAAAAGCTTTGACTGGTTTGAACAATTTTAAAAGTAGACAAAGTTCAAATGGCACGTATGCTAAAAATAAATTTAACGTCATAAAGTTAAAAATATGTGATTCAGTCATAGATATAACAAATAAGATAATAAAGTATATTCTTGCAAAGTAACGAGATTGCATAACCACGCACTACTTTCTATAGAGTTTGATAATCGAGAGTTAATGATAACTTTTACAGTGAGGCATTTCAAACAATTTGAGGTGTTTTCTGTTTATACAGATGTGAAAGCGAAGAAAAATTATACCGTATGTTCATTAGACTTTAGTCAATTGGATAAAGGTTTTGTCGAAAGTTTATGAAGATACAGGTTCGTTTAATTATATGTTAAATTTTTAACTAAAAAATTAGAGTTTAGTGAAATTTAAAAATTAAAGTTTTTCAAAATGATTGTCATGTCACGTTAAATTGTTATACAATGTAGAAACTTTTAGTAAAGTAAAGTTCTTATGTGGGACATTAAAAATAAATTTGCGATAAATTTCAAAATTATTGGTATGCTTACTATATTAGAAAAAAAGGGGGGTTCCTATGAAAAAACAATTATTCATTCTTTATTTTAATATATTTCTTATATTTTTAGGGATTGGATTAGTTATTCCTGTACTTCCTGTATATTTGAAGGATTTAGGATTAAAAGGTAGTGACTTAGGAATGCTAGTTGCTGCTTTTGCATTATCACAAATGATTATTTCACCATTTGGTGGGACACTAGCTGATAAATTGGGTAAAAAATTAATTATATGTATCGGTTTAGTATTCTTTGCTGTCTCTGAATTTATGTTCGCAGCCGGTCAAAGTTTTACCATTTTAATCATTTCACGTGTTTTAGGTGGCTTTAGTGCAGGCATGGTCATGCCTGGTGTAACAGGTATGATTGCAGATATTTCTCCAGGAGCTGATAAAGCTAAAAACTTTGGTTACATGTCGGCAATTATTAATTCAGGTTTTATATTAGGACCTGGATTTGGAGGCTTTTTAGCTGAAATTTCACATAGATTACCTTTCTATGTTGCTGGAACATTAGGTGTTGTTGCATTCATTATGTCAGTTTTATTAATTCATAATCCTCAAAAAGCAACTACAGATGGATTCCACCAATATCAACCTGAATTATTCACTAAAATTAATTGGAAAGTATTTATTACTCCAGTCATATTAACACTTGTATTAGCATTTGGTTTATCTGCTTTTGAAACATTATTTTCTTTATATACAGCTGACAAAGTAAATTATACTCCTAAAGATATTTCGATAGCTATTATCGGTGGAGGCGTGTTTGGCGCATTATTCCAAGTATTCTTCTTTGATAAATTTATGAAATATATGAGTGAACTTAATTTTATTGCATGGTCATTACTATATTCAGCCATTGTTCTCGTTATGTTAGTGCTTGCAAACGGTTATTGGACGATTATGATTATTAGCTTTGTTGTTTTTATAGGTTTTGATATGATTAGACCAGCTTTAACCAATTACTTCTCGAATATAGCAGGCAAACGGCAAGGTTTTGCAGGTGGATTGAATTCAACTTTTACCAGTATGGGTAACTTTATAGGTCCTCTTGTAGCTGGTGCATTATTCGATGTTAATTTAGAGTTTCCTTTATATATGGCTATTGCGGTTTCATTAAGTGGAATTATCATTATTTTTATTGAAAAAGGACTTAAGTCACGCCGTAAAGAAGCAAATTAATACGGGGCCCCAACAAAGAGAATTTCGCCGAGAAATTCTACGGACAGAGCAAGTTTTGGGGACGAGGTGGGACACAGTGTTCAAGACGAATTCTGTGTCCCACTTCTTTTGTTTTATAACTTGTAATGTAAAGTTGATGTTATCTCAAATATAAGTTTTAAAAGATTATGAGTTATTAGTGGTTTATGTAACAAAAATAACAACTATATTAATGTTAGTGTTACAAATATTACAATCTATTTAAATTGTAATCTACATATCTTTTATTAAAAGTTGTTGTGTTAAGATAGAATAAATCTTAAGAGAAATGTGGGTAAGGAGATGAAATTGAAAAACTTATTTTTAAGTTCTGTTGCAGTTATTTTATCAATTTGTTTAGTACTTTTATTATTTTTAGCTACAAACCAAAATGCATTAGCGAAAGTCCATAAAACAATTTGTACTTTTACTAAAGTGAAAACAGTATCTCATAACGATATATTCCCTAACTTAAATATGAATCATGTTGCTGAAGCTTCAGAAAAAAACTCTGATCACCAAAAGAATGTTAATAAAACAAATCAACAAAGTGTAAGAACGCAAGCATCTTATGATTTCAACCCACAGGAATGTAAAGTAATTGCTTTGAATTACGCTGAGAATCATTTAAGCAAAAAATATAATATAGAGCGTACTTTCAACGAGTCGCTTCATTCAGTATATGTATTTTCTAGTGAAAATAAACTTCATCAAACTAAGGTTAAAGTCAATAAAAGTGGGACTGTACATGCATCAAACATCAATAATCATTAATTAACACGCTTTCTTCTATATAAGAAAGGGTGTTTTTTAATAGTGTTAGTGTAAATGAAATAAAGTTTTCATGTTAAAATGAGATGTGAATGATTGTTATAAAGGGTGAGAATATGTCTAAAACTAAAAAAACAAATGCAATGCGGATTTTAGATAGAGCTAAAATTAATTATCAAATGAATACTTACGAAGTTACTGACAAGCATCAACATGGAGAAGAGATTGCACAACTCGTAGGTGCTAAAATAGAAGAAGTCTTTAAAACACTTGTACTAGAGAATTCCAATCATGAACACTATGTTTTTGTCATTCCAGTTAATGAAACCTTAGATATGAAGAAGGCGGCTCATGTTGTTAATGAAAAGAAATTGAATTTAATGCCTCTCGATCAATTAAAACAAGTAACAGGGTATGTTAGAGGAGGATGTTCACCTATCGGTATGAAACATTCCTTTAAAACGACGATTGATGCTTCCGCTAAAAATTTAGAAAAAGTTTATATTAGCGGAGGTCAAAGAGGAATGCAAATTATCATTCATGTGAATGATTTAATTGACATGACAAAGGCTCAGGTAGAATCTATTACACAGAATTAAACGTATATAGACATTTAATGTTTCAACATTATTTAATACTTAGAAAATGATTTCTGAAAATTAAAATGTACGTCTTAAAGTGTGATGATACAATCCATTTCAAACACCTAATCTGAAAGGTGTTTTTATTTTTGTCATAAAATGATTGTTTTTGATTGAAAATGGAAGATTTTGATTGAAATATGTAAGCGTAGCCATTACAATATAAGTGAATTAGGGGAGGTATAGCAGTGATATCAGAAAAACGACAGAATTTAATTTTACAAGAATTAACTCAAAAGGACTTTTTAACACTTCAAGATTTAGTTGATAGAACAGGATGTAGTGCATCAACTATACGAAGAGATTTATCTAAGTTGCAGAATATGGGTAAATTACAACGAGTACATGGTGGTGCTACAATTCATCAAAATCGAGTTAAGGAACCTAAGTTATCTGAAAAAAGAACTCAGAATTTACGTGAAAAACAAGAAATCGCTAAACGTGCTGCATGTGATATCCAAGATCATGAATGTATATTTCTAGATGCGGGTTCCTCAACTTTTGAGTTAATTCAATATATTGAGGCAAAAGATATTACTGTTGTAACAAACGGAATGACACATGTTGAAGAACTATTAAAGCACGGTATTAAAACTTTAATGGTTGGTGGCCAAGTTAAACCTACGACAATGGCTACAGTTGGTGCTAACGCGTTAGAAACATTAAGACGTTATTGTTTTGATCGTGCTTTTATAGGAATGAACGGTATTGATGTGAAATATGGATTAACAACCCCTGATGAACAAGAAGCTTTGATTAAAGAAACAGCTATGAAACTATCAAATCACAAATATGTGCTTGTCGATCAATCAAAGTTTAATCAAATTTATTTTGCAAGAGTTCCAATTTTAGATGGACTTAGCATCATAACTTCGCAAAAAGCAATGCAAAGCAAGATGACTGAAGCTTACATGAATGAATTTAATTTTATAGGAGGGAAATCATGATATATACAGTTACCTTCAATCCTTCAATCGATTACATCATTTTTACTGATGGATTTGAAATATCAGGATTAAACCGGGCAAAAGCAACGTATAAATTTGCAGGAGGTAAGGGAATCAATGTATCAAGAGTACTTAAAACTTTAGATGTTGATTCTACAGCCTTAGGATTTTCAGGAGGTTTCCCTGGAGATTTTATTGCTCAAACACTTGAGGACAGTAATATCCAATCAGATTTTGTTCAAGTAGATGAGGATACGCGTATTAATGTAAAACTAAAATCAGGTCAAGAAACAGAAATCAATGCACCCGGACCTAAAGTGACACACGCGCAATTTGAACAACTTTTATCTCAAATACGTCGTACTACAAACGACGATATTGTTATTGTAGCTGGAAGTGTACCGAACAGTATTCCAAGTGATGCTTATGCACAAATAGCACAAATCACTGAAAAAACTGGTGCGCAACTAGTTGTTGATGCAGAAAAAGATCTTGTTGAAACAGTATTACCATATCGACCATTATTTATTAAACCAAACAAAGATGAATTAGAAGTAATGTTTAACACTACAGTCAAGAGTGATGAAGATGTTATAAAATATGGTAAAGAAATTTTGAAAAAAGGGGCACAATCAGTCATCATTTCACTTGGTGGCGATGGTGCAATATATGTTGATCAACATCAAAGCATTAAAGCTGTGAATCCACAAGGACATGTAGTTAATACAGTAGGATCTGGTGATAGTACAGTGGCAGGTATGGTAGCAGGGTTGTCCATGGGTCTTAATATAGATGAAGCTTTTCAACAGGCCGTAGCTTCAGGAACAGCGACTGCTTTTTCAGAAGATTTAGCGACAAGAGATGCTATAGAAAATATTAAATCTCAAGTGACAATTTCTGTACTTGATGGGGAGTGAAAAAGATGAGAATTACTGAACTGTTAACTAAAGAAACAATAGCGATGGATTTAGATGCTTCTGATAAAAGTGGGGTGATTACTGAGCTTGTTAATCAATTGGATAAAGCAGGTAAGTTAAGTGACCCTGTATCGTTTAAAGAGGCAATTCATAATCGTGAATCTCAGAGCACAACAGGAATTGGTGAAGGTATTGCTATACCACATGCTAAAGTTGCAGCAGTTAAAACACCTGCAATTGCATTCGGTAAATCTAAAGAAGGTGTGGATTATCAAAGTTTAGACATGCAACCTGCACACTTATTCTTTATGATTGCAGCGCCTGAAGGTGGAGCACAAACGCATTTAGATGCGCTTGCGAAACTTTCTGGAATATTAATGGATGAGAAAATACGTGAAAAATTAATTCATGCTGAATCTCCTGAAGAAGTGTTAAACATTATCGATGAAGCGGATGATGAGGCAACAAAAGAAGAAGAAGCAGAAGCGAACGAAAATGCAACTGTTTCAACTGACAACTCAAATCAAGATAATAATGAGCCATATGTTTTAGCTGTTACAGCATGCCCAACTGGGATTGCCCACACATATATGGCACGTGATGCTTTGAAAAAGCAAGCTGAGAAGATGAACATCAAAATTAAAGTTGAAACAAATGGTTCTAGTGGTATTAAAAACCATTTAACTGAACAAGATATAGAACGTGCAACTGGAATAATTGTTGCAGCAGATGTCCATGTAGAAACTGATCGTTTTGATGGGAAAAATGTGGTTGAGGTTCCTGTTGCTGATGGTATTAAGCGTCCCGAGGAACTAATTAATACAGCTTTAGATACAAATCGTAAACCATTTGTAGCGCAAGGTGGATCTAAAAAACATGACGATAATGAAGAAAAGTTAAGCCCAGGAAAAGCATTCTATAAACACTTAATGAATGGTGTTTCTAATATGTTACCACTTGTTATTTCGGGTGGTATCTTAATGGCAATTGTATTCTTATTCGGCGCAAACTCATTTAAGCCTGATAGTTCAGAATATAATGCATTTGCTGAACAATTATGGAATATTGGTAAAAATAGTGCCTTTGCTTTAATTATTCCAATTTTAGCTGGTTTCATTGCACGTAGTATTGCAGATAAACCAGGTTTTGCAGCTGGTTTAGTTGGTGGTATGTTAGCTATTTCTGGAGGTTCTGGCTTTATTGGTGGAATTATTGCTGGTTTCTTAGCAGGTTATTTAACTCAAGGAATTAAATATATTACACGTAAATTGCCACAAGCAATTGAAGGCTTGAAACCTACTTTAATCTATCCATTACTTTCAGTTTCAATTACTGGATTGTTAATGGTGTATGTCTTTAATCCGCCAGCAGCTTGGTTAAATCATTTGCTACTAAATGGTTTAAATAGTCTGTCAGGCTCTAATATTATGTTACTTGGTCTTGTGATTGGAGCTATGATGGCAATTGACATGGGCGGTCCATTTAATAAAGCAGCTTATGTATTTGCTACTGCTGCATTAACGGAAGGAAATGCAGCTCCTATTACTGCAGCGATGATTGGTGGTATGATTCCTCCATTAGCTATCGCTACAGCAATGTTAATCTTTAGAAGAAAATTCACTAAAGAGCAAAGAGGCTCAATTGTACCAAACTATGTCATGGGATTATCATTTATTACTGAAGGTGCCATCCCATTCGCAGCTGCCGATCCATTACGTGTGATTCCTTCAATGATGGTTGGCTCAGGTGTGGCTGGAGCAATTGCTTTAGGTTTAGGATCAAGTATCAAAGCACCTCATGGTGGAATTTTCGTCATTATTGGTACTGATTTTAACCATATACTTCAAACTCTTATTGCTTTAGTTGTGGGTACGTTAGTTTCAGCTTTAATTTATGGTTTCTTGAAACCAAAAGTAACAGAAAATGAAATTCAAGCATCTCAAGCTATGGATGAATAGTAATTTTAAAATTAGTAATAACAATGCTTTAAATATATAGAAAATTAATTGAATTAAACGGTGATTTCCATTTTGAAAATAAATGGGAATTGCCGTTTTTTTGAATCGAAACTTATGTTGCATTGGTTAGATTGAATGTTATCGTTGTAATAAAGACTAAGAAGTTTTAATAAATTTACATTAAATAGTTATTTTGTATGAAAATAATATCTTAAATTAAAAATACAGTTATTAAATTAAGAATATAGAGTAAATTAGTAAAATTCATCTGTTAACCAGTAAAATATTGAAAAAGTGATATTCATTACGAAGAAAGATATAATAAAATAGTTCAGTCAACTACTAATAATTCAAAGAAAAGAAGGGTTCAATCATGTCAGAATATGTTTTAACGAATGGCATCGTATATACAGAAAATGAAATGATTAACAATGGATATGTTCATATTAAAGATGGGAAAATTTTAGACGTTGGTAAGTGTCCTTTTCATCCGTCATCGTCGCATAATACAATTGACATTATTGATGTAAAAAAACGACATATACTGCCAGGATTTATAGATATTCACATCCATGGGGGGTATGGTGAAGATGCCATGGATGCATCTGAACAAGGCTTACAACATTTAGCAGAATCACTCCTTTCTGAGGGGACAACATCTTTTTTAGCAACAACAATGACACAGTCAACAGTCAATATTGAGCGAGCACTTCAAACTATTGCTAAATATACTCAACAACAAGATGTTACAAATGCTGCCGAAATTGTGGGAGTACATCTTGAAGGTCCATTTATTTCAGAACATAAAGTAGGCGCACAACATCCTCAATTCGTACAACGTCCTACGGTTGATAAAATAAAGTCGTTTCAGGAAGTAGCGAATGGACTAATTAAGATTATTACGTACGCTCCTGAAGTTGATGGAGCAACAGAAACGTTAAAGACAATGAAAAATGATATCATTTTTTCAATCGGACATACGGTGGCAACGTTTGATCAAGCGAATACAGCTGTGAGTCATGGTGCCAAACACATCACTCATTTGTATAATGCAGCGACCGGCTTTCAACATAGAGAACCGGGTGTATTTGGTGCAGCCTGGTTAAATCAAGGGTTGCATACTGAAATGATTGTGGATGGTGTTCATTCACATCCTGCATCCATCGCACTTGCATATAGACTTAAGGGGAATCAAAGCTGTTATTTAATTACAGATGCGATGAGAGCTAAAGGAATGCCAGAAGGACATTATGATTTAGGTGGTCAGGATGTGATTGTAAAGGGAAGTGAAGCACGCCTGTCTTCTGGGGCTTTAGCTGGAAGTATACTCAAAATGAACGAAGGACTTAAAAATTTAATACAATTTACAGGTGACACGATTGAGCATTTATGGAGAGTAACAAGTTTAAATCAAGCGATAACATTAGGCATAGACGACATAAAAGGTAGTATTAAAATCGGGAAAGATGCAGATATTGTTATCATAGATGATGCATGTAATGTTGAAACGACGATTAAAAATGGAAAATATCATGCTTTCAAATGATTTGTCATTGGTTGAATAAAAAAATTATTTTGTCTACAATATAGTATTGGCATATGTTTAACATATAACAAAAGATTTATGATAGAATGAAGCCAATCACATTTTTTACGGGGAGTGTCACGATGGGAAGGTCTTAGCATGTAGTTGTCACTTATTGAGTCATGATGATTTAAATACGTGTTACCTAAGCGTGACACAACATATATGGAGGTGAATCCCTAGAAATAGGGAATTAATTGGAAACTTCGACCATAATTAGTTTAGTTATATTTTTTCTTTTGATTGCATTAACAACAGTATTCGTTGGGTCAGAATTTGCACTAGTAAAAGTGAGATCAACGCGTATTGAACAATTAGTAGATGAGGGTAATAAGAGCGCAAAAATTGTCAAAAAAATGATAGACAATCTTGATTATTACTTATCTGCCTGTCAATTAGGTATTACAGTAACATCTTTAGGCTTAGGTTGGTTAGGTGAACCGACATTTGAAAAGATGATGCACCCACTATTCGAGTTATTACATTTACCGAGTCCTTTAACAACGACGATTTCATTTGTTGTTTCATTCATTGTTGTGACATATTTACATGTTGTATTAGGCGAATTGGCACCTAAATCATTTGCTATTCAACATACAGAACAACTTGCACTTTTATATTCAAGACCATTATTTTATTTTGGTAATTTTATGAAACCACTTATATGGTTAATGAATGGTTCTTCTCGTGTGATTGTCAGAATGTTTGGATTTGATCCAGATGCTCAAACTGATGCAATGTCAGAAGAAGAAATAAAAATTATTATAAACAATAGTTATAACGGTGGAGAGATTAACCAAACCGAGCTTGCGTATATGCAAAATATTTTTTCATTTGATGAACGTCATGCAAAAGATATTATGGTGCCACGTACACAAATGGTTACGCTCAACGAACCATTTAATGTAGATGAATTATTAGATACTATCAAAGAACATCAGTTTACAAGATATCCAATCACTGAAGATGGTGATAAAGACCATGTAAAAGGTTTTATAAATGTCAAAGAGTTTTTAACAGAATATGCGTCAGGTAAACCGATTAAAATCGCCAATTATATTCATGAATTACCCATGATTTCAGAGACAACTAGAATAAGTGATGCTCTTGTAAGAATGCAAAGAGAGCATGTACATATTAGTTTGATTATAGATGAGTATGGTGGGACAGCTGGTATTTTAACAATGGAAGATATTTTAGAAGAAATTGTTGGTGAAATCAGAGACGAATTTGATGATGACGAAGTTAACGATATAGTTAAACTTGATGATCATACTTATCAAATTAATGGTCGTGTTTTACTTGATGATTTAAATGAAAAATTTGGCATAGAGTTTGAAGATTCTGAAGATATTGATACTATTGGTGGTTGGTTACAATCACAAAATACTAATTTGCAAAAAGATGACTTCGTTGATACTGAATATGATCGTTGGACGATTACAGAAATCGACAATCATCAAATTATTTGGGTCAACTTAAATTATGAATTTAATAGTGGACGTCCTTCTGTTAATGAAGAACAAGAAGATGACGAACGTGATTAATATTTCAAAAGATAAGTTGTGGGATAGAACACCAAGTGAGTTCTATCCCACTTTTTGTTTTATATAAGGATACTCATCATTTAAGGAATAATAAATTGCTTTATATTAAAATAACACAATGAATAGCTCTAATTTGTTTCATCAGTAAATAAAAAAGGTATTAAAATGTTAATAAGTGAATAATTTCTATGTAAATAAGGAGAGTTAATGTACTATGACAAATGATGTCCAAATTTTAAATAACGGTTATCCAATGCCTGCAGTTGGATTAGGAGTTTATAAGATAGCGGATGAGCAGATGGAAGAGGTTGTCCGTACAGCTTTAGATGCAGGATATCGTGCATTTGATACGGCATACTTTTATGGAAATGAAAAAGCCTTAGGTAGTGCATTAAAACATTCAAATGTTGAGAGGGACGAGTTATTCATAACATCTAAACTTTGGAATGATTATCAAGGTTATGACCAAACAATAGAGTACTTTAATAAATCATTGGACAATTTAGGGTTATACTATTTAGATTTATTTTTAATTCATTGGCCTTGTGAAAATGATCAATTGTATATTGAATCATATAAAGCCTTAGAACATTTATATGAAGAAGGTAAAATAAAAGCCATTGGTGTATGTAACTTTAAGATACATCATTTAGAAAAGTTAATGAAAGAAACTAAAATTACACCACAGGTGAATCAAATTGAGTTACATCCGTACTTTAACCAACAAGATGTACAAGACTTTTGTGATGAACATGATATTAAAGTAACAGCTTGGATGCCTTTAATGCGCAATAAAGGGTTGCTTGATGACCCTGTAATTACAGATATTGCTCATCGTTATGATAAAACACCTGCACAAATTGTCTTACGTTGGCATCTTGCACATAATCGTATTATCATTCCTAAATCACAAACACCTAAACGTATTAAAGAAAATTTTGATATTTTTGATTTTAATCTTGAGTTAACAGATGTTGCAGAAATAGATAGTTTAAATAAAAATGCTAGACAAGGAAAAGATCCTGATGATGTCAGTATTGGAGATTTGAAATAAATATAATTAATCAGTTAGAGTTAACTTTAAAAAAATAATTAAATTCTTTTTACTAAAAGTTAATGTGATGCTCATAAAAGAAAATATTTAAAACTATTAAGCTTAATTTAAGATTATGTAAATACACAGTATTTAACTAGAATGTATGACAAGGAAATTGATAAAATGATAGCAAATAGTTCAGAGAAAAGGATGTCATTTAATGAAAATCAGAGTCATCGTCCCTTGCTATAATGAAGGCGAAGTCGTTTTGAAAACTTATGACAAATTAACTGAAATAATGAAGAAAGATAGTTTAATCAAAAATTATGAATACGATTTACTCTTTATTAACGATGGTAGTACAGATACGACAATACATCATATCAAGAATATTGTTGCGTATGATAACCATGTTAAATATCTTTCATTCAGTCGAAACTTTGGCAAAGAAGCTGCAATGATTGCTGGCTATCAGCATAGCACAATGCACGACGCGGTGATTATGATTGATGGAGATTTACAACATCCGCCTGAATATATTCCACAAATGATAGAGGGTTACATTGAAGGTTATGATCAAGTGGTTGCTAAGAGAAATCGTCAGGGAGAGAATTTTGTACGTAAAACTTTGTCTCGTTGTTATTATAAATTAATTAATGCATTTGTAGAGGATATCCAATTTGAAGACGGCGTTGGTGATTTTAGATTACTCAGTCGACGTGCAGTTCAAGCTTTAACAACACTTGATGAATATAATCGTTTCTCTAAGGGTCTATTTGAATGGATAGGTTATGAAACAAAAGTATTTCAATATGAAAATGTGACGCGTGAAGATGGAGAATCTAAGTGGACTTTTAGAAAGTTACTCAACTATGGTATTGATGGACTCATCTCTTTTAACAATAAGCCTTTACGCATGATGATATACTTAGGTATGTTCACGTTTTCTATCAGTATTTTATATATAATTTATTTATTAATAAATATTTTGATTAATGGTATAAATATACCTGGTTATTTTACTACGATTGCTGCTATATTATTGTTGGGTGGTATTCAATTAATGTCTATTGGCGTAGTAGGAGAATATATTGGTCGTATTTATTATGAAGTTAAACATAGACCGAAGTATATTGTTGAAAACTCTAATATTCAGACTGAGAATCTCGACATGAGATATAATGCTTTAAACCTGAATAAAAATAGAAACAACAAGCGTAGTAATGATTTATATAAATTAAGTTCTTTTTATAAAGTTAAAACATATAGTGATACGTATGCATCAAATTATTCTCAAGATGAAGGTTTTAAAGAGCGTGTACATTAATGAAAACCGAATGTAGCTAGAGTGTTCAAACTCATTCCAGCTACATTCGGTTTTTTAATGCAATACAAATTACTTTTTAAATTGAAATTTTTTTAAGGTAAGTGTCATCGTGGTTCCAATGTCTAAATCACTTTGGACTGTAATAGAGGCGTCAATTTGTTGTGCTAACTCATTTGCAATGTATAATCCTAACCCCGAACCACCAGTCTTAGTATTTCGAGAATCTTCAACTCTAAACGTTCTTTCAAAGATACGTGATTGAAGTTCTGGAACGATACCTATGCCCTCATCTTTTATTGAAATACTAATGACGTCGTTTTCTTTACACTCAGAAATAATAATATCAATACGGCTACCAGAATTAGAAAATTTTAATGCATTATCTAGTAAATTGGTCAAAATACGTTCGATTGGAGGTCGATACTGGTAGAATGCATCAATATCTGTGCAGAAATTAACTTCAAGTGTACGATTTTCTTGTTTTATGTGTTGCTCGTATGGTTGTAATATATTAACAAGTAATTGATCGAGCTGTATTAATTCCAAAGGATAAGAACGTCCAGTATTTAAATTAATCACATGTGTAATGTCATCAAATAAAATTGATAAACGATTTGCTTGTTTAATTAATATTTCATATGCTTCATGAACTTCTTGAGGATCACTAATGACGCCATCCCGTAAACCTTCAGAATATGATCGAATACCAGCTAAAGGTGTTTTTAAATCATGTGCAAGGTTTTGTATGATTTCAGTTTTTTCTTGTTGCTCGTTTTTTATCATATTCATTTGATTATTGATTTCATATGCCATTTTATTAAAAGAATCATTCAACTCTTTAATTTCTCTAGGAGACTGAAATGTTTCATCATCAATGAATTTTTCGTGATTTATAAATTGCTTAGTCTTAATATTGAATTGCTTAATCTTCTGAATTAAAGGATTAATAAAAATACTACAAATCGAAAGTGTTAAACAGCTTGTTATCATAGTAGTGATGGCTAAAGTGAGTGTCATGTGACCATTAAACCACATGAGCTTATATGCAATAACCAGTATAATTGTTGTTAAAATAACGCTTGAAATGACACCGATAATGATTTGACTTCTTATTGAAAAAATAGTTATCGGCTCCTTTCAAACTTATAACCAAGGCCCCACACAGTTGTAATAGTGTAGGGTAAAAAATCATGTTTTTCTAATTTCTCGCGAATTCTATGTATGTGGACATTGACAGTGTTAGCATCTTCGTAATAGTCATATCCCCATACTTTTTCTAGAAGTTCGGATTTAGAAATAACTTCACCTTCTCTAGAAGCAAGATACCATAGCAATTCAAATTCTTTAATGCGCATAGGTATCTCTATATTGTTAATGGTAAGTGTCTTGCTTAAATTTTTTAAAACTAAACCATCAAATTCTAATTGCTCAATTTTATTAGAATGATTTGATTTACTCATTCTAGCGAGAAGGTTATTAGTACGTAATACTAGTTCTCTTGGGCTAAAGGGTTTTTTAATATAGTCATCAGCACCTAACGTCAGTGCGTATATCGTGTCATGTTCTTGAGTTTTTGCTGTTAGATATATGAAAGGTATATCAAGTTGCATATCTTTCATTTTTTTGACAATATCGTATCCGCTAACTTCCGGCATCATAATGTCTAAAATCATAATATCTATATCTGAAGATAATAATTTTAGTGCTTCTTTACCACATGTTGTTGTCGTAACCTGATATCCTTCATATTCGAAATACGTTTGACAAATGTCTACAATATCTTTTTCATCATCCACGATTAGTAAGTGGGTCATGCTTATCTTCACCTCGGTTATTACGGTCTCTAAAATAAGCGATGATTTCTTTAAGTGATACCTTAGCCAATAAAGAGTGGCTCATGAGTAAAATAATAAAGAAAGCTAATTGTAGAGGGTACGTAAAAATCATATCTGCTAAAATATAATTTATCATAACGAAGGCTCCAAAGAAACTTGCAGCGTATGCAAATATACCTAAAATTAAACCTAAACCAATTGCCATTTCCCCTAAAGGTACGATTATATTAAATAATCCTGTTGTGTGTGCAACAATATGTTCAAAAAACCATTTATACCATTGAGGAGAGTCTGTGTTATCTCTAATTACCGGAACTAGCCCGTTTAATGTAAAATCACCTGTAAATTTCTCCCATCCTTGTCTGAAAATAACAATACCTGAAATTACACGAATTAAAAATATTATAAATAAACTTATTTTCTTCATGATTAACACTCTCTTTCTATAGTTAAAAACGCCTACATTTAATAGCTAAATTATTTTAATTTAGCGCCACCAAAAATTACATGTGCTTTTTCGCAATAAATTGTTACTTCATTGTATTTTTCTAAATCTACATTTTTTAAATCAAAAGTTTGTTTGGATTTATTGTAGTCTACTGTTGAAATCTTTTTACCGGATTTAATATCTCCGTTTTTAGTTAGGTAAACATATAGGTCTGGACCTTTAGAAGATTTGTAATTCTCTAACATAAGTTTGCCATTTTCAATTTTAGCTTTACCTTCTACTTTTTCTCCGTTTTTAGATTCAAAATTACCAGATAATTTTTTCGTTGTGTCTGTTTTTACATTACTGTCTTCTTGTTGTTTATCTTTGTGATTAGCGTGATCGCTTTCCGAGTTAGAATTTCCACATGCGCCTAATGTAAGTGATGTAACAATTGCTCCGACTGCTAATAAATATTTTGTATTCATAATGTATTCCTCTTTTCTATTTTTATTTAAGAATAGTTTAATCAGAATACGTGAACATAACCATTAACTATTTCTTAACTACATTTAAAAAAGAATTAAATCAAAATGATTTTTATTTATAATTATAAAAATGAAAGAGTTTTATTAGAACGTAATAGGCTTGATAAATAAAAAATGAAATAAATAAAAGAGATAAAATGAAGAAAAGGTGTCAATATTGAAAATTAATAAGAATTAACGGTTGGGGTAGGAGGACATTCATTTTGAATTCTTTATTCTAATATGAGCTCGACACAACTTATATGACAAGTAAATTTCTCAGTGACTTTTTCTTGTTGAACAAGTTTTTAAATTAGAAGTTGCTATAATGATATTCTCAATTCTATATTAGACTGTCTGAAAAATATGGCTAATCCAATCACTTATGACCTAAGATCAAAAGATGTTTCACATTATATATTGTCTACAAATAAAAAAAGGCTGGGGCAAAAAGTTCCAGGATAAGTAAAAAAAGACAAATTCTATTGAAATAATATAGAAATTGTCTTTTTTATAATTTTTTGATTATTTTCAGTTCGTTGATCTGTTACTTTTCTTATATTAAGCCACGATGATGACTGAATTCATCGAATTCAGTATCGGGAATTGTTTCTACAATATCATTTACATGTCGTGAAATATTATTTGTAGGGATAAGAACTGAAGTTTCCATTGGTAGAGTATGTTGAGTCATGTTATATTCTTTACACATAAAGCACCTCGTTAAATTAGTTTATTGGTATTTATTAAATTATACGAAAGGGCCATATTTTTTAAAGTATTTTAATATAAAATTACATATAAGCACAAAGTATTTTGGCGAGACTCTTGAGAGAACAGGACAAGCTGAAGACTACAGGCTGAAGCTGTCCGATAAGAAAGCGAGCCAACAATACGAAGTATTGTAAATAAAGAAGCCAGTAAATGAATTTATGAAAACTCATTTACTGGCTATTTTGCTAGGAATTATGTCCCAACCCCTATCTTATAAATCAATGTAAAGTTTGGATGATGTATCGTATTTTAATGTGAAAGCATTATTTTAACTGTAGCAAGGATAATTATTTTTTATCTTTTATGAAGAAAACACCTTGCCATAATATAAAACCAATGAGTAAGCTATAAATGATTAAAAAGACATACCAAAAGGGCGTTAAAATCATCGTTGATATGAGAGATAGGATAATAATAATTGTACCTGTTGTCATTGGTCTTTTAATTTTACGAAATAGTGAAAGACGTTCAACTTCGTCTATTTTGAAAGTACCTACAAAAAGTAAAATCGCCCCTATTATAAATATCGTGGGTGATAAATATGGGATGGACATGTACACCGATTGTGTGCTCGATTTATCTGTAATAAATTGCAATAAGCTTATAACAATGGCTAGTATTATAGCAATAAACTTTTGGTCAGAAATTACAAAAGGATATAGCTTGAAATTTAAATATATTTGTAAAAGTGTCCATATCATAAATAGCGTGACGGTAAACATCGTAATAAAATTGAATTGATTAATCGCAAAAATATCAATCATGCTATTGATTAAAACAGATAATAATATGGAGCTAAACTTAAGCTGTCTGAAACGATGTCGGTATAAATCGAAGCCAAGAATTAGCAAGACGATGGCGATGTTAATTAATATATATATAATCATGTTGAACTCCTATTCGTAAATCTTCATCTCTTCATTATATCAATTAACATTAACTTAATCATTTCATAACACTCAGAAATTTTTTTAAACGTTTTTTCAATATTAGACACCTTTTTTATTACTCCATAATAATGTGTGTAATTGCGGTAGTACATAGACATGATTCATATCACTACTTTGCATTACACGATCCACTAATTGCTCATACCTTTCAAGTAATTTATCTGTATGTTGGTCAACGTTATCATCAAGATAAGGATTACCTACTTGTAGATAGAATGGGATGTTAGGGTAGCGATGATGAATTAATTTTGCAAAATCATAGTCTGCATCGTCAAAAATCACCACTTTCAAATTAAGTGAATGAAATGTACATTGATTTATAACAGAATCTAATATTTCTAGATTAGTTTTCATTCCCGAACTAGGGGGTTTTGGACTAATCGTTAAATCGTCAATTTGTGTCATCCATGATTGGAAACGACTACCTTGTGTTTCTAAAGCTGTATAAATATGTTTGTCTTCAAATAAATCTACTAATTCCTGTATACCTTTGATTAACGCAGGGTTACCTCCGGATATAGTTACGTGATTAAATCGATGACCACCTATTTCAAGTAACGCATCATAAATTTCTTCAGCAGTCATTAATTTGATATCTTCTTTAGCACTACCGTCCCAAGTAAATGCAGAATCACACCAGCTACATCGATAATCACAACCAGCTGTACGCACAAACATTGTTTTTCTTCCTATTACACGACCTTCACCTTGAATCGTTGGTCCAAATATTTCTAAAACGGGTATTTTAGCCATTTACACTTGATCTTCCTTTGGTCTATAAACTACGTAACTTGAAGGTGTTTCTCTAAGATAAACTTGAACACATTTCGGTTGATTCTCTCTTTGATTTAACTCTTTTTGAATAATGTGGTAAATCGTTTGTGCGACAATTTCTGTTGAGGGACTTTTATCCTTAAAAGCAGGTAAGTCATTAAGCAAATAATGGTCAAATTGTTCATGAACTAGCTTTTTTAAATCTCTAAAATTAACTAAAAATCCACATTTATCTAGTGTATTACCAGCGATTGTTAAGTTGACGTAATACGTATGACCGTGTGTACGAATACATTTTCCCGCTTCTTCAAAGGGAATGTAATGTGCAGCTGAAAAGTTAAAATCTTTGTTAAGTTCGAATTGATATGGGTGAGTGACACTTGGATATATTTGTTGCATTTCCTTATTCTTCTCCTTTATGTTCAAGATAATGTTTTAAACCTCGAGCTCTTAAGTGACATGCTGGACATTCACCACAACCATCACCAATGATACCGTTATAACATGTTAATGTGTTGTGGCGAATATAATCTAACACACCTAGCTTATCGCTGAGTGCCCATGTCTGTGCTTTGTCTAACCACATTAATGGTGTATGAATGACAAAGTCTTTATCCATTGAAAGACTTAAAGTTACATTCATAGATTTGATAAAGCTATCTCTACAATCTGGATAACCTGAAAAATCTGTTTCACAAACACCAGTAATAATATGTTTAGCATGAATTTGATAGGCTAACGCGCCAGCAAAAGATAAAAACAATAGATTTCTAGCTGGTACGAAAGTATTAGGAATACCATCATCATTATCTTCAATACTTAACTCATGTTGTGTAAGTGCATTGGGAGTAAGTTGAGATAGTAATGACATATCTAAAATATGATGTTTCAAATTTTGTTCTTTTGCAATTTTTTTTGCAACTTCAATTTCTTTATCATGTCTTTGTCCGTAATTAAATGTAACGAGTTCTACTTCTTTAAAATGTTTTTTAGCGTAAAATAAGCATGTCGTACTATCTTGACCACCACTAAATACGACAAGTGCTTTTTCTTTATTTAAGTCATTTTGTGACATTGATATGACTCCTCATCATTGTGATAATTTTGCATAAAAAAAGTCTATCTCTATAAAAAAGATAGACAGAAATATTAAAGACATATATAGTCTTAACATTATAAATATGAAGAAATTCATTGTTGAAATTTTCATGTCTAGTTTTTTATAGAGGGTTTCGGCTAGGAACCTCTGTTATTATTTTGCACGGAACATAGAATAAACGAAATGCTATATAAAATCAAGTCATGTTCTGTGATAATAGAGAGTAACAACTATAATAATTAACAATCTTTATCGATAATTGAGGTATGAATATGATTTTAATGATAGATAATCAAGATTCCTTTACATATAACTTAATAGATTATATTAAAGTACAAACTACTGAAGAAGTGAAAATCATTTCTGTAAATGATTTGATGACACAGCATCTCGATGCATTGAATCCGAGAGCGATTGTCATTTCACCTGGACCTGGGAAACCTAGTGATTATCCAATACTATCATCCGTATTAGAAATATTTCACCGTCACGTTCCCATTTTGGGCGTCTGTTTAGGTTTTCAATTAATCATTGAATACTTTGGAGGAAACATTATTCATAATGATAAACCTATTCATGGACATATTACCAAGATAAGGCATAGCAATGAGGGTATTTTTAAAGGTCTACCATCGTATTTTAACGTGATGCGATACCATTCACTTATGGCTGACCCCTCTACAATACCTAGCGCATTAAAAGTCACAGCTCTGAACAACGAGAATGTTATTATGGCTGTTGCACATCATAAGTATCCTATTTATGGTTTACAGTATCATCCTGAATCTATACTAAGTGAATATGGTCACGAACAATTAAATTTATTCTTAACCGAGGTAGGGGTTAAATATGCACATTGAATTTAAGTATCGCTATTATGAAAATGAAAAGGACTATGAAGACTATCAATTAGAAATGGATAACTTTCAAGATTCTAAAATTGCATATCGTCTTGATGAAGTAGGGGATGTCATTCACTTTGCAGAACAAGAACAACGTAACGGAAGCTATGTTGCACTTTATGTTACTTATGAAGCAGCACCTTTTTTTAATAAGGAAATGGTGGTCAATAATGTGAAACAATCCCATATTTTTGCTGCAGCTTATTCATTTAAATCGGTCAATTCGATAAAAAATATAAAAAAAGTAATGCCCAATAAAAATCATATAAAAACTGAAGGATTTTATTTTTGTGAAAGTGATAAAGCGATGATTAACAAGATCAAATCGATTCATAAAGCCATTATTGAAGGGGCAACGTATCAGGTGAATTACACAACCCGCTTAAAAGCAGAAGTTTTCTGTCCTATAAGTCACTTATATTATCAACTTACTATGTCACAAAATGGTAATTATACCGTTTTAATGGACACACCTGATATAAAAGTAGCATCAATATCGCCTGAACTTTTCTTTCAAAAAGGTGACTATAAAGGTAAATCAAATATGATTGTTAGTAAGCCGATGAAAGGGACTATGCCTAGAGGGAAAAATGTTAAAGAAGATGAGCTATATTATAATAATTTAAAAACCTCCTCTAAAGATATGGCGGAGAATGTGATGATTGTAGACTTATTACGTAACGATATTACAAGAATTGCTCAAAGTGGAACTATAGATGTACCTGAATTGTTTTCGATTGAGAAATATGACACAGTTTTCCAAATGACCAGTACAGTGTGTGGCCGATTACAAGATGACATTCAATTGATAGATATGATGCGAGCGCTCTTTCCTTGTGGTTCTATTACAGGTGCACCAAAAATAAATACAATGCAATATATAGCTCAGTTGGAGGACATGCCAAGATCCATTTACTGTGGAACAATTGGCTTATTACTTCCAAACCAAAGGATGATATTTAATATCCCTATACGGACAATTGAGTATAATCATGAAGAAGCGGTTTATGGGGTGGGTGCTGGTATAACAATTGATTCAGTACCCGAAAATGAAGTTCAGGAATTTCACGATAAAACTAAAATTTTGGAGCGGTTATAATATGCATTTATTTGAAACAATGAAATTGGATAAGGGATTCATTCCTCGTCTTGACTACCATTATCAACGTATTTCAACTTCTAGTGAGCATCTAGGATTTCAATTTGATCATCTATTTTGGAAGCAGTTTATTCATAATATAAAAACCTTGCATTCAAAAGGCGTATTTCGTTTGAAGGTGACGTTAAACAAAGAAGGTGAATTAAACTATGAGTTATTTCCGATACCCGATAAACCTTTTTTTACCGCTCGACTAGTTCAACAAAAAAAGAATATTGATAAAGTAATCATAACTAATAAAACAACAGAACGTGATTATTTAACACATAATCATTTCACAGACTTAATACTGATCTATGATGAAGATGGTAAAATTTTAGAGTTTGACATTGGCAACGTGATGATACAAGAAAGAGATAAATTGTATACACCAACATATAAAGGAGACATGCTCCCCGGCTGTATGAGACAATCTCTTATAGATCAAGGCAAAGTTATAGAAAAAGATTTTTATATCGAAGAATTTAAAGAAAAAATCAAATCGAGTCAAATCAACGTCTATTTAATCAATAGCTTAAGAGAGGTTGTCGGTGTTAAAGTATATGTATAATATATTTATGAAAAAGAATTTTAATGATAAAAAATAATGAGGTAGCCTATGACATTATTATGGTTAGCTATATTAATACTTCTTACTGTATTAGGTAAAAAGATGTCAAACCAAGCCATTAAAAACAATCAAGTGCTTATTGCTAAGTTAATAGCTACTATAACTACATTTTGTGCGTTTGTGTTGGTTTATTTGCTTATGCAATCTATAATGCCACATATTATTAAATTGATGAATGTCTTTTATCATCATTAATTTTGACGAGGTGATATTATGAAAATATATAGTCAAGGCGACCAAGCCATTGTTGTTTCAATAGAGAAAAATGTATCTCAAAGACTGACAGAAGATTTACTTTCATTGAGAGCATATTTAATTGATAAATCATATCCATTTATTACTGAAATTGTAGCTACAGAGTCTGACCTAATGATTTGTTATGACGCAAGAGATATGATTAAACATCACCATATTCAGTCACCATTTTTATATATGAAAGCTTTAATTGATTCTATAAAATTAGAAATTAGACATCATCGACAACAACTTCAAGCAAAATATATTCAAAAACAACAATCTGTTAATATTCCAGTTATATATGGGGGAGAATTTGGGCCTGATTTACAACATTTGTTAAAGCATCTTAAACTCAAATTAGAGGATTTTGTAAAATTACATACTCAAGAAAAATATTTTGTATCAATGATGGGGTATTCACCAGGATTTCCGTATCTTACTGGAATGAATAAAAAATTGCATGTGAACCACACAAGTGAAAAGAAAAAATTCATCCCTTGTGGATCAGTTATTATGGAAGGAAAAAAATGTGGAATAGTTACTACTGATACATATAATGATTGGTTAGTTATCGGATATACACCAGTTCAACTTTTCTTTCCTGAGCAACAAAACTTTACATTATTAAAGCTAGGAGACAATGTCACGTTTGAGTCTAAAGATATCAATGAAATAGAACTAGGAGATTATAAAACATGTCAATCATAATTGAAAATAGTGGCCTATTTAGTAGCTTTCAAGATTTTGGAAGAAAGGGATATGAACATGAAGGTGTCATCCCGAGTGGCGCACTAGATGAATTAGCACATGAAATAGCCAACCGTCTGGTTGCAAATGACAAAAATGAAGCAACACTTGAAATGACTCAAAAAATGGCAACAATTCGTTTCACTGAGCCGGCACTTATAGCTTTAACAGGTGGTAATTTTAAAGCTGAAACTGAACATATGAAAATTTATCCTAATAAATTATATCTCATCAATGAAGGTGAGACATTGAAATTTAATGAAACCAGTCGTACATCACGTGTTTATCTAGCAGTTGGTGGAGGTTTTAAACTAGAAAAATGGCTTCATTCAGCATCTACAGATTTTAATGTGGAAATTGGTGGTTTTGAGGGAAGAAAGCTTAAGAAAGGTGATGAAATAGAATTAAAACACCACTATTCTCAACGACATCTTAAGCTATTTGATAACTTATCTGACAAACGTACAACTGATTGGGGAATTGATGGTTACGCATTGTCTTTCAATTATGTTTCGGATGTTTTTCATGTTATAAAAAATAAGGGAACGGAAGATTTTAAAAAAGAGGCGACGCGTCGTTTTACAACGGCTGAATATAGTGTGTCTAGTAAAACAAATAGAGTAGGTATGGTGCTTGATGGCCCCCAAATCAAAGCATACTATGATGATATGCCGGCTCATCAATCAGTAAAAAGAGGAACCATTCAAGTTAAGAGAGATGGCACACCGATTGTATTATTAAACGATCATTATACATTAGGAAGTTATCCTCAAATAGGTACAATCGCAAGCTATCATCTAACAAAATTAGCCCAAAAACCACAAGGCTCAAAATTGAAATTTCAATTTATAGATATCGAAACTGCAGAAAAAAACTTAATAAAGTATAGCAATTGGTTAAATCAATTGTTCCATGGTATTGAACACCGTATGCAATTAGAAATGTTAAAGTGAATATCTGTATTTAAGTTGAAAATCATCTTATTTTAAAATGACGTATTATTTATGCAATTGCTTTCCTATAAATAAAAAATAAGTAGTCTTGTGCCCTGTCCATCAGTTTTGGAACTTAAATTGAATCGTCCTGGAGACTGATGAACATAAGAAATACTGAGTTTATAATGAATCATTATATATGCACAAGAGATTAATTATTTAAAATTTTAATAACACTTTTATGTTGACAATTTACCTGTATAGCGTGCTTTTACTTGATATTTAAGGCATAATACTATATATTTATAAATTGAACTATGTATTTTTATTACAATAAGATTACAAACATTTAAAAATCTTAATAAAAAGTTAACAACTACATAGTCTAAACAATGACGTATTCGCATTTACGTTTTATATCAAATTCTTAAATTTATATATAGAAATAATCGATTTGATCAAATGAATATAAAGTAATTTAAACAGATAGTTATAATTTGAATTAACTGAAGGTAAAGTAAATCATTTAACGTAAAAATGATTCATTACTAAAAACGGAGGAAACAAACATGAGTTTACCCAAGAAGAAAATAGGAATTTTTGCGTTCTTCTTATTAACGGTATTCACCATTACTTTGAAGACATATTTTTCATATTATGTTGACTTTTCTTTAGGTGTCAAGGGTTTAGTACAAAACTTAATATTGCTTATGAATCCCTATAGTTTGATTGCACTTGTACTAAGTGTTTTCCTATTTTTTAAAGGTAAGAAGGCATTTTGGTTCATCTTTATTGGAGGATTTTTACTTACGTTTCTACTATACGCAAACGTTGTGTACTTCAGATTTTTCTCAGATTTCTTAACTTTTAGTACACTAAACCAGGCAGGCAACGTTGAATCAATGGGTGGTGCAGTAAGTGCTTCTTTCAAATGGTATGACTTTGTCTACTTCATTGACACTATTATCTATCTTGCTATTTTAATATTTAAACGCAAATGGTTAGATAATAGAGCATTCAGTAAAAAATTCGTACCCGTTGTGATGGCTACATCAGTAGCATTATTTTTCTTAAATTTAGCGTTTGCAGAAACAGATCGTCCCGAATTATTAACAAGAACTTTTGACCATAAATATCTTGTGAAATACTTAGGACCATATAACTTCACTGTTTATGATGGTGTAAAAACAATCGAAAATAATCAGCAAAAAGCACTAGCTTCTGAAGACGACTTAACTAAAGTGCTGAATTACACTAAGCAGAAACGTACTGAACCTAATCCTGAATATTATGGTGCAGCGAAAAAGAAAAATATAATTAAAATTCACCTTGAAAGTTTCCAGACTTTCTTAATCAATAAAAAGGTAAATGGTAAAGAGGTTACACCGTTTTTAAATAAATTATCTAGTGGTAACCAAGATTTTACGTATTTCCCAAACTTTTTCCATCAAACAGGGCAAGGTAAAACATCTGACTCAGAGTTTACAATGGACAACAGTTTATATGGCTTGCCGCAAGGCTCAGCCTATTCACTGAAGGGAGATAATACGTATCAATCATTACCAGCTATACTAGACCAAAAGCAAGGTTATACATCTAATGTAATGCATGGTGACTACAAAACATTTTGGAATCGAGATCAAGTTTATAAACATTTCGGTATTGACAATTTCTATGATGCTACTTACTATGACATGTCTGACGACAATATTGTTAATCTTGGTTTAAAAGATAAACCATTCTTTAAAGCATCAGCAGATTATCAATCTAAAATGAAAAAGCCGTTTTATTCACACTTAATTACTTTAACTAACCACTATCCTTTCACATTAGATGAAGAGGATGCTTCTATTGATAAACCTAATACCGGTGACTCAACAGTAGACGGTTATATACAAACGGCACACTATCTCGACCAAGCTTTAGAGGAATATATTACTGACCTTAAGAAAAAAGGTCTATATGATAACTCAGTCATTATGATTTACGGTGACCATTATGGTATTTCTGAAAATCATAATAATGCTATGGAAAAATTATTAGGTGAGAAGATTACACCAGCTAAATTTACAGATTTAAACCGCACTGGCTTCTGGTTAAAAGTTCCAGGTAAATCAGGGGGCGTAAATAAAGAGTATGCTGGGCAAATGGATGTTATGCCTACATTACTACATCTTGTTGGTATTGATAGCAAGAATTACCTAATGTTTGGTTCTGACATGTTCTCTAAACAACACAATAACGTAGTACCGTTTAGAAATGGTGATTTTATCACTGAAGATTATAAGTATGTGAATGGTAAAATTTACTCAAATAAAGATAATGAATTGCTTACTGAAAAACCTAAAGACTTCGATAAAAATAAAAAACAAGTAGAGAAAGATCTTGAAATGAGTGACAGCGTGTTAAATGGTGACTTGTTCAGATTCTACAAAAATCCTGACTTTAAAAAAGTAAATCCTGGTAAATATGAATATAAATCAGGTCCAAAAGGGAACGAAAAAAAATAGTTTTTCAGTGAATTGAAATTGTTAAGTGGTTGGGATATAATTCCTAGCAAAATAGCCAGTAAATGAGTTTTTATAAATTCATTTACTGGCTTCTTTATTTACAACAATACTTCGTATTGTTGGCTCGCTTTCTTAGGGGACAGCTTCAGCCTGTAGTCTTCAGCTTGTCCTGTTCCCTCAAGAGTCTCGCCAAAATACTTTGTTTTTATATGTAATTTTACATTGAAATACTAAAAAAAATAAGGTCATTCGTATAATTTAATAAATACCACTAAACTAAATTAACGAGGTGCCTTATGTATAAAGACTATAACATGACTTAACATACTCTACCAATAGAAACTTCAGTACTTATCCCCGCAAATGATATTTCACGATATGTATATGATACTGTAGAAACAATTCTAGAGACTGAATTCAGACATCATCGTGGCTTAATATAAGAAAAGTAACAGCTCAACGAGCTGAAAATCATCAAAAAAATTATAAAAAAGACAATTTCTATATTATTTCAATAGAAATTGTCTTTATTTACTTATCCTGGAACTTTATGTCCCAACCTCTTATTTTTATATTAATGTCTTTAGTAATCATTTTGAAATTAGAATATCTTTAAAAGTGACTACTTTATTTAATATATTTTTGTACAAATAAAGTAAATTTGAAACTTTCAATGACACTCCTTTAACTTTATAAGTATGTCTTATTTATATTGGAATTAATTGAAGTCACTTGCTTTATTAACTATAAAAGAGAACCTCAAATTTTTATTACGATTAACTTTAAGAACAATGTAGTTCTCTGACTATAAATGATTGGGTCACAAAGCTAAAGATAAAGTAAAGCACTATAGTTAATTAACTTATCATGATTCTTTTTTAAATGATATGAATTATCCAAGTGCAACGTCAAGAATCATCATAATTGTAAAACCAATCATTAGACTTAAAGTTGCCAAATCAGTGTTGTTACTTGATTGAGAATCAGGTATCAGTTCTTCAACAACAACGAAAATCATTGCACCTGCAGCAAACGCCAATGCATAAGGCAATATAGGATTTACCACTAAAATTGCTGCAGCACCGATAGTAGCGAAAATAGGCTCAACAATTGCTGAAGCTTGTCCATAATTAAATGCTTTCCAACGTGTTGCACCTGCAGCACGGATTGGCATCGATAGTGCTGCACCTTCAGGAATATTCTGTATGCCGATACCTATCGCTAGACCAATCGCACCTAAAAATGTAGCGTGACTGTTGCCAGATACAACACCACCGAATGCAACTCCGATAGATAGTCCTTCAGGTATGTTGTGAAGTGTGATAGCTAACACAAGTAATGCATTTTTTCCAAGAGAGGTAGGCACACCCTCTTGTTGTTGGTTTTTATCTTGGGCATTTTGGTGAATATGGGGAATAATATAATCTAGAACCCTGATAAAAACGCCACCGAGAATAAAACCTATTGCTGCAGGAAGCCATGGCATAGCACTATTTTCACTCGATTCAATTGCGGGTTGTAACAATGACCAAAAACTTGCTGCTATCATGATTCCAGCTGCAAAACCTTGCATCGAATTTAAGACTTTATCATTCACTTTCTTAAATATAAAAACTGCTGCCGCACCCAAAGCAGTAAGTAACCACGTGATTATTCCGGCTATAAGCGCCTGAATATAGGGTGGTGCGTTTTGGAATAAATCTGACATATCTAAGTCTCCTTATATCATTTGAATCTAAAAAGGTGTATAATATATAGAACTGAATTTAGCTTAACAAAATTTTTTTGAAAATTCGATAGTTGACAATTTCCAGTATTTGAAAAGGAAGATAAGCATGGAAGCATACAAAATTGAACATTTAAATAAATCCTATGCAGATAAAGAAATTTTTAATGATCTTAACCTATCTATATCTGAGCATGAAAGAATTGGATTAGTAGGTATCAATGGAACAGGTAAAAGTACACTATTAAAAGTCATTGGTGGTCTAGATGAAGATTTTACTGCAGATATTACCCACCCTAATCAATATCGCATTCGTTATTCCTCTCAAAAACAAGACCTCAATGGCCATATGACTGTGTTCGAAGCTGTTTTAAGTTCGGATACTCCTACATTAAGAATTATAAAAAAATATGAAGAAGCAGTTAATCGCTATGCGTTAGATCAAAGTGACTCTAATTTTAATAAAATGATGGAAGCACAAGAAGAAATGGATCAAAAGGATGCATGGGACTATAATGCAGAAATTAAAACGATTTTATCTAAACTAGGGATTCACGATACAACTAAGAAAATAGTTGAACTTTCGGGTGGTCAACAAAAAAGAGTTGTATTGGCTAAAACTCTAATAGAACAACCGGATTTACTTTTGCTAGATGAACCGACGAACCATCTTGACTTTGAATCCATCCGTTGGCTCATTAATTATGTCAAGCAATATCCACATACAGTTTTATTTGTAACACATGATCGCTACTTTTTAAATGAAGTATCGACGCGAATTATTGAACTGGATAGAGGGAAGTTAAAAACATATCCAGGTAATTATGAAGATTACATAGTAATGCGTGCAGAAAATGAATTAGTAGAACAAAAACAACAAGAAAAACAAAAAGCATTGTATAAACAAGAGTTAGCATGGATGCGAGCAGGAGCAAAGGCAAGAACTACTAAACAACAGGCACGTATCAATAGATTTAATCAACTAGAATCAGACGTTAAGACGCAACATACACAAGATAAGGGTGAACTTAATCTTGCATATTCAAGGTTAGGTAAACAAGTATATGAATTAAAGAATTTATCAAAATCAATTAATAATAAAGTTTTATTTGAAGATGTCACTGAAATTATTCAAAGTGGTAGACGTATAGGTATTGTAGGACCTAATGGAGCGGGAAAAACAACATTACTTAATATTTTAAGTAATGAAGATCAGGACTATGAGGGTGAGCTTAAAATCGGTCAGACTGTTAAGGTAGCTTATTTTAAGCAAACAGAAAAGACACTTGACCGTGATATTAGAGTGATTGACTACCTAAGAGAAGAAAGTGAAATGGCTAAAGAAAAAGATGGTACCTCAATTTCAGTTACACAATTGTTAGAAAGATTTTTATTTCCGAGCGCTACACACGGTAAAAAAGTTTATAAACTCTCAGGTGGAGAACAAAAACGTCTGTATTTATTGCGTTTACTTGTTCATAAACCTAATGTACTCCTTTTAGATGAACCGACTAATGATTTAGATACTGAAACACTTACGATTTTAGAAGATTACATTGATGATTTCGGTGGTTCTGTCATTACGGTCAGTCATGATCGTTATTTCTTAAATAAAGTGGTACAAGAATATTGGTTTATTCATGATGGTAAAATCGAAAAAATTATTGGATCATTTGAAGATTATGAATCTTTTAAAAAGGAACATGAACGCCAAGCCATGCTATCTAAACAAACTGAACAACAAAATAAACATAAGCATCAACCAAAAAAGAAAACAGGACTATCTTATAAAGAGAAGTTAGAATACGAAACAATTATGACGCGTATAGAAATGACTGAAACGCGTTTAGAAGACCTTGAACAAGAAATGATTAATGCAAGTGATAATTATGCAAGAATCAAAGAACTTAATGAGGAAAAAGAGCAACTTGAAGCAACCTATGAAGCAGACATCACGAGATGGAGTGAGCTTGAGGAAATTAAAGAACAATAAGGGGAATGTAATCATGCAAGAGACTTTATCGCATTATTTTGGTTATAAGTCATTTCGACCAGGACAAGAAGAAATTATAACTAAAATATTAAATCATCAGCATACACTGGGGGTACTACCTACCGGTGGCGGTAAATCGATATGCTATCAAGTACCAGGTTTAATGCAGGGTGGCACAACTATTGTTATAAGTCCACTTATTTCTTTGATGAAAGACCAAGTTGATCAACTACAAGCAATGGGAATTCAAGCTGCATATTTGAATAGTAGTTTGACTCATAAACAACAAAAAGAGATTGAAGAGCAAATAAAGCGTGGTGCCATTCAGTTTTTATATGTAGCTCCAGAGCGCTTTGAAAATACTTTTTTTCTAAATTTATTACGTAAAATAGAAATACCCCTTATCGCTTTTGATGAAGCACACTGTATATCGAAGTGGGGACATGATTTTAGACCTAGTTACCAAAGTGTCATACAAAAAGTTTTTACCTTACCTCAAAACTTCACAATAGTTGCACTTACAGCTACGGCAACTGCTGAAGTTCAACAAGATATCATGTCTAAGTTATCAATTGGACAAAATGATGTTGTCAAAACAAGTACTAAAAGACGCAATTTAATCTTCAAAGTCAATCCGACTTATCAGCGACAAAAATTTGTTGTGGATTATGTTGCAAATCATGAAGGACAGGCAGGAATCATTTATTGTTCCACTCGTAAGCAGGTAGAAGAATTACACGAAGCTCTAAATAGTGAAAAAATTAAGAGCACAATTTATCATGCTGGTTTAACGAATAAAGAGAGAATTGAGGCGCAAAATGATTTCTTGTATGATCGTGTAGAGGTTGTCATTGCGACAAATGCATTTGGTATGGGTATTGATAAATCAAATGTACGTTATGTCATTCACTATAACATGCCTGGAGATTTGGAATCTTACTATCAGGAAGCTGGACGCGCGGGACGTGATGGTTTAAAAAGTGAGTGTATCCTTTTGTTTAGTGAACGAGATAAGGGATTACATGAGTATTTTATTACTGTATCCCAAGCTGATGATGACTATAAAGATAAAATGGGCGAAAAATTAACGAAAATGATTCAATATACCAAAACGAAAAAGTGTTTAGAAGCGACAATTGTTCATTATTTTGAACCCAATGAAAATTTAGAGGAATGCAATCAATGTAGTAATTGTATACAGGAAAATAAAACGTATGATATGACTCGTGAAGCGAAAATGATTATTAGCTGTATTGCTCGAATGAAGCAACAGGAAAATTATAGTGTTATTATACAAGTTTTACGTGGAGAAGTGACAGATTATATAAAACACCATCATTATAATGAATTAACGACACATGGGTTGATGAAAAATTATACAACATCTGAGTTATCACACTTAATTGATGAGCTACGTTTCAAAGGATATTTAAATGAAAATGATGAAATTCTTATGTGTGATACATCAGTGAAACAATTACTAAATAATCATACCAAGGTTTATACCACTCCGTTCAAACAAAAAACTAAAGAGAAGGTATTTATCAACACTGTTGAAGGTGTGGATAGAGCGTTATATCGTGAGCTTGTTGATGTACGTAAACAGCTAAGTGATAAACTTGGAATAGCACCTGTAAGTATATTTTCTGATTACACGCTCGAAGAATTTGCTAAGCGTAAACCTGAATCGAAACAAGAAATGATTGCTATTGATGGTGTAGGTAGTTATAAATTAAAGCATTATTGTCCTAAGTTTATCGAAACCATACAAAGCTATAAAACTAGAATATAAATGATTGAACGACGAAATCTCTTATCTTTTGATTTCGTCGTTTTTTAATTATATGAAGTTGGATATTAAGTATTCATAATACTTTTTGTTAATTTGAATTTTGAAATACAATAAATGTTAATTTTCAATTAAAAATGATTTAATAGGGAATATAGATTAAAATGGTCTACTATTTTGTAGAGGGAATGAAGGTGAAAAAGTGATTAAATTTAAAAATGTCACAAAGCGATATGCTAATAATATTGCTGTAGATAATGTAAGTTTTAATATTAAAGAAGGAGAATTTTTTGTGTTAATTGGTCCTTCAGGTTGTGGTAAGACAACAACACTTAAAATGATCAATCGTTTAATTCCTTTAAGCGAAGGTTACATATATTTTAAAGATAAACCAATTAGTGATTATCCAGTTTACGAAATGCGTTGGGATATTGGATATGTACTACAACAAATTGCATTATTTCCTCATATGACTATCAAAGAAAACATTGCACAAGTACCCCAAATGAAAAAGTGGAAAGATAACGATATTGATTTACGTGTGGATGAATTATTGACAATGGTAGGTTTAAATCCTGAGCAATTTAAAAATAGAAAACCTGATGAACTATCGGGTGGACAACGACAAAGGGTTGGTGTAGTGCGAGCATTAGCTGCAGATCCTCCCGTTATTATCATGGATGAGCCTTTTAGTGCTCTTGACCCAATTAGCAGAGAGAAGTTGCAGGACGATTTGATTCATTTGCAAACTCAAATTAAGAAAACAATAGTTTTTGTAACGCATGATATTCAAGAAGCGATGAAACTAGGTGACAGAATTTGTTTACTCAATGAAGGGCGTGTTGAACAAATTGATACACCTGATAGTTTTAGAACGCGACCTAAAAGTGACTTTGTAAAGCAATTCATGGGTAGTCATTTGGATACAACGCATAATATTGTGAATCAAGTGAAGATTAAAGATTTAGGAATTAATCGGTCTGTAGATGACAATGCAAGCGTTATTCATTATCCTGAAGTAGATGCTGAGTTGTACTTAAATAATATTTATGAAGATTTGTCTCATTATGATGCAGTTGTGGTCAACGATAAAGAACAACATCGTCGATATTTGTTAAATAGAGAAGATGTGTTTACTTATTTATCTCTTAATAAGGAGGAAGCGACCCATGAATGAGTTCTTTGCGACATTAAGTGATAGAAAAGGGCAGCTATTTTCTACTATAATTGAACACATTCAACTTTCTTTTATAGCGCTTTTCATTGCAACTCTTATAGCAGTACCAATTGCAATTTTGCTCACTAAAACAAAAAAACTTTCAGAAATCGTCATGAATATTGCAGCTGTTCTACAAACAATTCCATCACTGGCACTACTTGGTTTGATGATACCAATTTTCGGAATTGGGAGACTTCCGGCAATTATCGCCTTAGTTGTATATGCGTTACTTCCTATTCTACGTAATACATACACAGGTATTAAGGAGGTCGATCCCTCTCTTATTGAAGCGGCTAAAGGCATTGGAATGAAACCACTTAGAAGATTGACCAAAGTCGAACTCCCTATTGCAATGCCTGTTATCATGGCAGGAATACGCACAGCTATGGTATTAATCATTGGTACTGCTACACTCGCAGCTTTAATAGGCGCTGGTGGTCTAGGAGATTTAATATTATTAGGCATTGATCGTAACAATAGTGCACTCATTTTAATAGGTGCTATTCCAGCTGCACTTCTAGCTATTATTTTTGATTTTATTTTAAGATACATGGAACGTTTATCATATAAAAAATTGCTCATTTCTTTAGGGACAATTGTAATTGTGATTATCATAGCTATTGCCATACCTATGGCAGCGCAAAAAGGTGATAAAATCACATTCGCAGGCAAGCTAGGTTCAGAACCGTCAATTATTACGAATATGTATAAAATACTTATTGAAGAAGACACAGATGATACTGTAGAAGTCAAAGATGGCATGGGTAAAACCTCATTCTTATTTAATGCGCTTAAGTCAGATGAAATTGATGGTTATTTAGAATTTACAGGTACTGTATTAGGTGAATTAACGAAAGAAGATTTAAAGTCTAAAAAAGAAAACGATGTATATCAACAAGCAAAGTCTAGTTTAGAAAAAAAATATGATATGACAATGCTTAAACCGATGAAATATAATAATACGTATGCATTAGCTGTAAAACGTGACTTTGCAAAAAAATATCAAATTAAGACAATAGGTGATTTACGCAAGGTAGAAGATAAACTTAAACCAGGTTTTACATTGGAATTTAATGATAGACCAGATGGATACAAAGCTGTTAAAAAAACGTATCATCTTAATCTTTCTAATGTTAAAACTATGGAACCTAAATTACGTTATACTGCAGTTAAAAAGGGAGATATTAATCTCATAGACGCATACTCTACTGATGCAGAATTAAAACAATATAACATGGTAGTATTAAAAGATGATCAACATGTATTTCCTCCATACCAAGGAGCACCGCTATTTAAAGAAAAATATTTAAAAGACCATCCTGAAGTTAAAAAACCGCTCAATAAATTGGCGAATAGAATCACAGATGAAGAAATGCAAGAAATGAACTATAAGGTAACAGTGAAGAAAGAGGATCCTTATAAAGTAGCAAGAGAATACTTAGAAAAAGAAAAATTAATAAAATAAAATTGTGCGTTTCGAGATGGATTTGATAGCTATTCGATGTCTAAATGGTACATCGAATAGCTATTTATAATTTAACTATTTCAACCGATATAGTGAATTTAAAATGTAATGTTAGAAGTGTGATTGATTTTAAGGTATGAGTTTGTTTATAATAGGTACTAAGTTTTTTAAAATTTCAGTCAATTTAAGGTGTGATTTATGTATGAAGAAACAATTAGACCAATTAACAGCATATACGCCAGGGCTTTCTCCAGAATCTTTAAAAAAACAGTATGGCATTAAAGGTGAATTACATAAACTTGCTTCAAATGAAAATGTATATGGTCCAAGTCCAAAAGTTAAAACGGCTATTCAATCTCATTTAGATGAATTATATTATTATCCGGAATCTGGATCGCCAAAATTAAGGGAAGCAATAAGTCAACAACTTAATGTTGATGCATCTCGTATTTTATTTGGTGCGGGTTTAGATGAGGTTATTCTAATGATATCAAGAGCCGTATTATCACCAGGAGATAAGATTATCACTAGTGAATCTACTTTCGGACAATATTATCATAATGCAATTGTGGAATCAGCTGATGTTATCCAAGTGCCTCTCAAAGATGGTGGATTTGATTTAGATGGTATGTTACAACAAATTGATAATAAAACGTCTTTAATTTGGTTATGCAATCCTAACAATCCAACTGGGACTTACTTTTCGCACGATGAATTATTTAATTTCTTAAAACGTGTCCCAAGTGATATTCCTGTATTAATTGACGAAGCATATGTAGAATTCGTTACTGCTGATGATTTTCCAGATACGCTAAAATTACAGGAGGATTTTGACAATGCCTTTTTATTACGTACTTTTTCTAAGGCATATGGATTAGCTGGATTAAGAGTAGGATATGTTATAGCCTCTGAAGACGCCATTGAAAAGTGGAATATCATTCGTCCACCATTTAATGTTACTAGAATTTCAGAATATGCAGCAATCGCTGCCTTAGAAGATCAAGAGTATTTGAAAGAAGTGACACAAAAAAATAGTTTTGAACGAGATAAATTTTATCAAATTCCTCAAAGTCAGCATTTTTTACCAAGTCAAGCGAATTTTGTCTTTGTTAAAACTTCAAGAAGTCAAGCACTTTATGATGCATTGTTAAACGTAGGATGTATTACACGTTTATTCCCTAACGGTGTTAGAATTACTATTGGTTTACCAGAACAAAATAATAAGATGATTGAAGTTTTAAAACATTTTGAGTATTAAACTAACACTCTTTGATAACTTTTGATTTAAAAAAGATGTGATATCGTAGTTAAATAGATTAAACAGAAGGAAAAAATTTTGCTATACTAAACACGTATATCACGAACAGGGAGTGTAAGAGCATGACGCGACAGAGAATCGCCATTGATATGGATGAAGTGCTTGCTGATACATTGGGTGCTGTTGTTAAAGCGGTCAATGAACGAGCGGATTTAAATATCAAAATGGAATCATTAAACGGTAAAAAATTAAAACATATGATACCCGAGCATGAGGGGTTAGTCATGGATATTTTAAAAGAACCTGGATTCTTTAGAAATTTAGATGTAATGCCGCATGCTCAAGAAGTTGTAAAACAACTCAATGAGCATTACGACATATACATAGCCACAGCAGCGATGGATGTTCCAACCTCTTTTCATGACAAATATGAATGGTTATTAGAATACTTTCCTTTTTTAGATCCGCAACATTTTGTATTTTGTGGTAGAAAGAATATTATTCTTGCAGATTATCTTATTGATGATAATCCAAAGCAATTGGAAATTTTTGAAGGGAAATCAATTATGTTTACTGCTTCTCATAATGTTAATGAACATAGATTTGAACGCGTAAGTGGTTGGAGAGATGTAAAGAATTATTTTAATTCAATTGAAAAATAGAGAAGATAAAAGTCATAGGTCACTTTATTTGATGGCCTATGACTTTTTTATTAAACATTTTTAAAGTTATCTTTCATAATCATATGCTGTTTCGATAATGCCTTTAAGTTCACTAATTAGCGGTTCTTTTGGATTAGCAGTTGTACATTGATCTTCAAATGCTAATTCAGCCATTCTGTCTATAGTAGAGTGAAGAAGCTCTTCAGTTACGCCTTGTGATTTTAAATTCATATCAATACCAACTGAACATCCTAAATCATACACCGCATTAGCTAGAGCATCCACTAATTCTTCAGTTGTATTACCTTTGAGTCCTAAAAATTTTGCAATGTCAGCATAGTCAGTATCTGCTCTAAAGAAATCATATTTAGGAAACAGTGCATGTTTTTGTGGATCTTTGGCATTATAGCGAATGACATGTGGTAATAAAATAGCATTTGTTCTGCCGTGGGGAATACCATATTCACCACCAATTTTATGTGCGATAGAATGAGAAATTCCTAAAAAAGCATTGGCAAATGCCATACCGGCCATTGTTGAAGCATTATGCATTTTTTCTCGTGAGTGTTTGTCATTTTCTTGAACTGATGATTTTAGATAATCAAAAGTTAACTTTATTGCTTGTAAGCTTAAGCCTCTTGTATAATCTGAAGCCATGACAGAGACGTAAGATTCAATGGCATGTGTCAAAACATCCATTCCTGTATCTGCGGCAACATCTTTAGGTACACTTAATACGAATTGTGGATCGACGATAGCAATATCGGGAGTTAACGCATAATCTGCTAGTGGATACTTAACGTGTGTCTCGCTATCAGTAATTACTGCAAAAGGTGTCACTTCAGAACCAGTTCCTGATGTCGTTGGTATACATATAAATTTTGCGTTTTTAGGTTTGGTAATTTTATAAGTACGTTTACGAATATCTAAGAACTTTTGTTTTGCCCCAAAAAATGAAGTTTCTGGATGCTCAAAGAACATCCATATTGCTTTGGCTGCATCCATTGCCGAACCGCCACCGAGTGCAATAATAGTATTAGGTTGGAAATTTATAAACATTTCTAACCCCTTATAGACTGTATGAGTTGATGGATTAGGTTCAACTTCGTTAAACACTTTGATTTGTGGTTGGTTTTCTCGGCGTCTCAGCACTTGTTCAACTATATCAGTATAACCAATATTAACCATTCCTGGATCACAAACTATCATTACACGTTCAACATTATCCATCTCTGTCAAATACATAACTGAATTTTCTTCAAAATAAACTTTAGGTGGGAGTTTAAACCATTGCATATTATTACGACGTTTTGCTATTGTTTTAATATTTAATAAGTCTACTGCGCTTACATTATGAGAAATAGAATTTCTACCATATGAACCACAACCTAACGTGAGTGAAGGAATGAGTTCATTATACATATTTCCAATTCCTCCGACAGCAGAAGGTGTATTTACCAATACACGGCAAGCTTTCATTTTTAGACCGAATTTTTGTTGTAATTGACTATCCTCGGTGTGAATTACAGCAGTGTGACCTAAACCACCAAATTTTAATATGTCTTCACAAATTTGTAGTGCATGTCCTGTTGATTTTGCAGTTACCATTGCGAGTACAGGTGATAATTTTTCACGTGATAAAGGATAATCTTTTCCAATTCCATCAATTTCTGCGACTAATAATTTTGTTTTTTCTGGAACACTAATTCCTGACAATTTCGCTATATCTACAGCAGATTTACCAACTATATCAGGTTTAACTGCAGTTTTATCTTCATTCATGATGGCATCTTCTAATTGTTGTAGTTCATTTTTATTAACAAAATATGTTTGGTGTAATTTGAATTCTTTAACGACGTCAGTGTATACTTCTTTATCAACAACCATGACTTGTTCAGAAGCACAAATCATACCATTATCAAAAGTTTTAGAACCAATGATATCATTAACAGCACGTTTGATATGAGCAGTTTTTTCAATATAAGTAGGAACATTACCTGGACCGACTCCTAATGCAGGTTTACCTGTCGAATATGCGGACTTTACCATTCCAGAGCCTCCAGTCGCTAGAACTAAAGCAATATCTTTATGATTCATTAATTGTTTAGTTGCCTCAATTGATGGCACTTCTATCCATTGAATACAATCTTTAGGAGCACCTGCTTTTGTTGCAGCTTCTAAAATGACTTTAGCAGCATATTTTGATGATTGTTGTGCACTTGGATGAAATGCGAAAATAATTGGATTACCTGTTTTAATAGCAATCATTGCTTTGAAAATAGTTGTAGATGTAGGGTTGGTCGTTGGTGTCACTCCACAAATCACGCCTATAGGTTCAGCTACATACGTTAATCCTTTTTGTTTATCTTCACCTATGATACCTACTGTTTTATTGTCTTTGATTGAATTCCATATGTACTCTGAGGCATATAAATTTTTGATAGCTTTGTCTTCATAAATACCTCTACCTGTTTCGTCGTAAGCTAGTTTAGCTAAATGCATATGCTGATCAACAGCAGCCATGCTCATCTGATGTACAATGTCATTAATCTCATGTTGTGATTTTTTAGATAGTTCTTTTAGAGCTTCTTGTCCTTTTTCTGCTAATGAATCAATCATTTGTGTGACTTCATCTTTGTTTGATTCATATGTATTTTTTTTAGTTACAGATAACATATACAACCACTCCTTAGATATTGTGAAATAATTCACAAACATTATAGTACAGCTCTTTCCAAATTAAAAGAAAATACAGACTATTAAAGAGTCAATTGTGATGTTTATATGAACACATTTTTAACCTATATATTTAGTCGGGGTTGAGGTGTAAGACTTGATGCAATGGGAACAAGACGTATTTGGTAGTTAAAAAAATCTATTTTTAAAAGAAGTAAATTTTAAAAAAATTATTGTAAGTATTCTTACTAAAAATAATGAGGGGTGTTGTAATGAAATTATCGTCTCACCCGACTAACGATGTTATCAGTTTATAAAATAAAAAACTGAGACAATCATTTATGTCTCAGTAGCTCATGCTTTAAAAATAAATTGATAAAGAATAAGTGAAATTTATATTAATTATTTTGTTCAGTTGCAGTAAGAAGTTGTATCGCTTTGGGTAATACTTGAATCTCAATTGGTGTTTCTAAATTAATTTCGCCATCAATATCCACTTTCATACTAGGGTTTGTTGAGAGTGTGATGTGCTTACCTGATATGTGATCAATACCTTGTGTGATTTCGTTCCAATTCATACTATCACGTTTTTTTAATATATCATTCAATATATTTAGTGTTTGATCATTAAATACAAATGTGTTTGCTCTTCCATCTTGTGGCGATAAATCGGTTAGCGGAATTTGTCCACCACCTATATTGGGACCGTTTGCTATTAACATCATCGAAGTATTGCCTTCTTTTGTTTCACCATCAACAGTCAATGAGAAATCAAATTTAACAGGATTTAATAACGTTTTAACGGTTGATCCAATATAGCTGAATTTACCGAATATATCTTTAGAACCATCTTGAACATTCTCTGCATTTTGTACTATTAAGCCAAGTCCAACGAAATTAAGTACATATAAGTCGTTCACTTTTAACACATCATATGATTCAGCATGTGATGTTAATAATTGCTCACTAGCTGTTTTAAAATTAGGGTGCAGTTGAAGTGTTTTTGTAAAATCGTTAAAGGTACCACCTGGTATTACACCGATTGGTAAATTTAACTGATACTGCATAACGCCATTTACTAGTTCATTAAGTGTACCATCTCCACCTAAAATAAATAAAACGTCTACATCAGAGCTATAATTTTCATTTTTAATAGATTTACAATATTTAATAATATCGCCTTTATTTTCACTGAGTTGAAGAGAGAGGTGTTTACACATTGAACTAAGAGATTTTGCAACTTCTCCTATGCCATTATGTATATCTTTCAAACCGCTATGTTCATGATAGAAAAGAACACCATGGTTATACGGTTGTTTCATAAATATATACCTACTTTCGATAAATAGTTTGTGTAATTAGATTGTTTGAACTTTCCTTTATGTTTGATTTACATTATAAATTAAAATTTATGGTATTGAAACTTAAGTGTTCTATAAAGATAGATGTTCCAAATAAAATAACATAAATTTAAGAGTAAGAATATTAAGTTGGTAAAAATTTATGTAGACATATAATATTATTTTTAATATCATTTTGGGATGCTATAATGTTGCGCAACGATGCTGTCTGAATTCAGTACCTGGAATTTTTTTACAATATCATTCACATATTGTGACATATCATGTGTGGAGATAATTACTGAAGTTTCCATTGGTAGAGTATGTTTAGTCATATGATAATTTTTATACATAAGACACCCCGTTAATTTAGTTTATTGGTATTTATTAAATTATACGAAAGGGCCTTATTTTTTAAGTATTTCAATGTAAAATTACATATAAACACAAAGTATTTTGGTGAGACTCTTGAGGGAACAGGACAAGTTGAAGACTATAGGCTGAAGTTGTCCGCTAAGAAACCAAGCCAACAATACAAAGTATTATAAATAAAAAGCCAGTAAATGAATTTATAAAAAACTCATTTACTGGCTATTTTTCTAGGATTTATATTCTATCCACATTTTAGTGTAATGATTAACGAATACCTTTCATTGCTTTAGAAATCTTAGGAATAAACGCTAATATAATTAACGTAATCACGGTTGCAACAACACCTAAGAAGATAAAGTAATTGGTTTGACCAAGTGGTTTAATTAATTTAACTAATGTACCGTTAATGGCCTGAGCTGAAGCGTTAGTTAATAACCAAAGGCTCATCATTTGTGCGTTAAATGCCTTAGGTGCTAATTTAACTGCTGCACTACTACCAGTTGGAGAGAGACAAAGCTCACCAATAACACAGATAACGTATGAAAGAATAACCCAGTTAACTGAGAATTGTGTATCCCCATAAATATGACCGATTGCTCCCATAAGTATGTAGGATGCGCCTGCTAAAATAGTACCAATTGCAAACTTAATAGGTAGGCTAGGTTGTTTCTTTCCTAGCTTTTGCCATAAAAGAGTAACCACGGGTGCAAATAATAAAATAAATAATGGGTTAATGGTTTGGAAAATAGCTTCACCAAAATGTGTTTTCCAACCAAATAAATTTAATTTCATATCAGAGTTTTCAATACCATAGATATTTAATACATTAGATCCTTGTTCTTGAATTGACCAAAATAACATGCCTAAAATGAATAACGGAATAAATGCTTTTACTCTTGATCTTTCAGTATCAGTAACTTCTTTACTTCTAATCATTGTTGTAAAGTAAATGATTGGTAAAGCAATACCTAAAATTAAAACAGTATTACTGATTAAATTAAATGATAGCGTATGCGTAAAGTAAGCAATCATAAGGATTAATACTATTGCTATAACAACGATTCCGATGATTGTTCCGTACTTTTTCTTTTCAGAAGAAGATAATGGGTTTGTCGGTTTCATACCGATACTACCCAAAGTTTTTCGGTTAAATAGTAAGTACCAAACTAATCCAAGAGCCATCCCTATTGCTGCAATCAAGAAGCCGCCATGGAAATTTCTAATATCAATATAGTGTTGTAAAATAATTGGTGAAACGAGTGCACCCATGTTCACTGACATATAGAAGATAACAAATCCAGCATCCATGCGTACGTCGTTTTCTGGATAGAGTCTACCAACAATATTTGAAATGTTTGGTTTCATTAAACCTGATCCTACAATAATAAAGAACATAGAAGTGAATAAACCTACCATTGCAAAAGGAAGGCTTAAACATATGTGACCTATAATAATTAATATAGCTCCGATTAATGTGGCACCTCGGGTACCTGTAATTCTATCAGCTATCCAGCCACCTGGAATTGAAGACATATAAATTAATGATCCATATACAGACATGATAGACATGGCTGTTGTTTTGTCCATTCCAAGTCCGTTTTCCTGGAGTGCAAAATACATATAAAAAATAAGCATTGCTCTCATTCCGTAATAGCTGAATCTCTCCCAAAATTCTACGAAAAAGAGAACGCCTAATCCTTTTGGATGCCCGAAGAATCCATGTTGTGGTATTTCTTGAACTGCTTTTTCATGGGACTTATTTGAAGTCATAAATCATCCCAACCTTTCTTGCCCAAATCACCTTATTAAATTGTTTTAAGGTGATTTTACTATTGTGATAAAAAAATTTCAATAATTTTCAAAAAATTTAAAAAAAGAAAATTCTGTCAATTGATATAATCTGTAACATTTAATCCGATGATATAATTTCAATAATTTTATTACTATATTTATTCAATGACGCGCTATATATAAAATACGCTTTAATGCAGCAAAGTGCAACAAAAAATCTCTACCATCAAATATAACAGTAGAGATTTTTATAAAATATATATTAACGATTATCTATTTTTTCTGGATACATGTCATGATTCATTAATCGATGTTCAGCCATTTTTTCATATTTTGTATCAGGACGACCATAATTCGTGTAAGGATCTATGGAAATGCCACCTCTCGGAGTAAATTTACCCCAAACTTCAATATAATGTGGGTCCATTAAATTAATTAAATCATTCATAATAATATTCATACAATCTTCGTGAAAATCTCCGTGGTTTCTAAAACTAAATAAATATAACTTTAATGATTTAGATTCCACCATCTTGATATTAGGGATATACGAGATATAAATTGTCGCAAAATCTGGTTGACCCGTAATAGGGCATAGTGATGTGAATTCAGGACAATTAAACTTAACAAAATAATCACGACCTTGATGCTTATTATCAAAAGTTTCTAAAACTTCCGGTCTATAATCAAATTCATAAGTGTTATTTTGATTGCCTAATAAAGTAATATCTTTTAATTCATCTTTTTGACGTCCTTGTGTCAATTTTCTAGCTCCTTTAATTATTTTGATTTATAGTTGTTTCACGTCTTGCTTTATCAAACATATAGTAACTTGCTCCGATAATGACAATATATCCTACTGTTGCAAACATATCAGGTGATTCTCCAAACAGAATAAATCCAAATAATGCAGTAAATATTATAGACGCATATGTGAAGATGGAGATATCTTTTGCTGGAGCAAAACTATAAGCCAATGTTATACCAATTTGTCCTACAGCTGCTGATAATCCAGCGCCGAGTAAGAAAAGAATTTGAATTGTTGTCATAGGTGTATAAGTAAATATTGAAAAAGGTATAAGAACTACAACTGAGAATAATGAAAAATAAAACACTATCGTATAAGGTTTTTCACGAGTGCTGAGTGCTCTAACACATGTGTAGGCAGAAGCTGCAAAAATACCGGATAGTAATCCTGCTATTGAAGGAATAACTGATGATGAAAATTCTGGTTTAACAATTAATAGCATCCCTATTATAGCAATAATCATCGCCGTGATTTGATATTTTCGTACCTTTTCATGTAAAAAAATTAAACTAAGAACAATTGTCCAAAAAGGATTTAATTTCATTAATGTATCAGCATCACTTAATACCATGTGATCAATTGCGTAGATATTAAGTAAGACACCAATTAACCCAAGTGTTGAACGTGAGATGAGTAGGGGTTGACTACTTAATTTTCCAAACATAGGTTGCCTATATTTATAAATAAAAAATAATGGTATAAACATGGCTACAAAATTTCTAGCTAGAGATTTTTGAAAGACTGGTAAATCACCGGCCAATCTAAAAAAGACTGACATAAAACTAAAACCCACAGCTGAAATCAATATAGCAATAATACCTTTAACTTTTGAATTCAATATCATCGCCTCAATATTATATGATTAACGACATTATATTAGCATATAAAATCTAACTATGCATAAGTTCTTGATAATTCAATGGAAACGAGCTATAATAAAAAACGAACAAATGTTCGCTTTTAAAGATTGTTATTTCTTATGCGCAATTTAATAAAAAGCTAGAATCATGTTTTTAAAAATGTAATTTATATCTGTTATTGTAGAAATTTACGTAACTATTCTTTTAACCCTATATGTCTAATTTCAATAGAAAAGCAAGTAAAGACACTCAAAAAAATTTTTTTATTTTAAAATAATGACACTAATCTCGTAGTGATGCACTTTCCAAATGATAGGTTGTTTCTGCCATCAATTTTTAACTTTCATTAGTGATATGAGTTATGTATAATGAAACACAGAATATAGTATCAAATTAGAAATGCAAACACTATATATAGTGTTTAGCTGAGAATTTAACGTTGTAGAATTTAATCATTTTAATGCAATTTGACACTACTTTTATCTCGAAAATATTGCAATTATAGTAAAACCCTACTAAAAAGATAATTTATCATGTAGTGCAAATTTAAGTTTTAACCACTATATATTGTGGTTATTTATATATTTTAAAGGCTATTTACAGATTGAAAAAATTTTACGTAAAAGTAACTATTTTCAACTGTTTTTATAAGTAGATGATTTAAATTATATTAAAGATATTTAATCATTTCTAATCTACTTTTGGCTGAATCAATGGTTGACGAAAGAAGGTGATTCAATGAAAGTAGTATATTATTCATTTTCTGGTAATGTTAGACGATTTATTAGTCGTGCTGGTATTAAAGATACATTTGAAATTACTCAAGATAATTGTAACGAATCAGTTAATGAACCCTACATTTTAGTTACTGGCACTATTGGATTTGGAGAGGTGCCGCAGCCGGTTCAATCTTTTTTAAATGTAAATCATACTCAGTTACAAGCTGTTGCTGCGAGTGGAAATCGAAATTGGGGACAAAATTTCGCTAAAGCTGGCCATACAATTTCTGAGGAATATAAAGTTCCATTAATGATGAAGTTTGAAGTACAAGGGACAAATAAAGACATTATTGAATTTAAGGATAAGGTGGGCAATTTCAATGAAAACCATGGAAGAAAAGAAATACAATCATATTGAATTAAATAATGAAGTGACCAAGAGAAAAGACAATGGTTTCTTTGATTTAGAGAAAGATCAAGAAGCATTGAAAGTGTATCTTGAAGAAATCCATGATAAAATGATTTCTTTTGATGATGAAATCGAAAGACTTCATTATCTTGTTGATAATAATTTTTATTTTAATGTTTTCGAAAAATATAGCGAAGCAGAATTAATTGAAATTACTGAATACGCAAAATCAATTCACTTCCAATTTGCTAGTTATATGTCGGCAAGTAAGTTTTATAAGGATTACGCTTTAAAAACGAATGATAAAACTAAGTTTCTTGAGGATTATAATCAGCACGTCGCAATCGTTGCACTTTATTTAGCGAATGGTAATGTTAAACAAGCAAAACAATTTATTTCTGCAATGGTGGAACAACGTTATCAACCGGCGACACCAACATTCTTGAATGCAGGTAGAGCAAGACGTGGAGAACTTGTTTCATGTTTCTTATTAGAAGTAGACGATAGCTTAAATTCTATCAATTTCATTGATTCAACTGCAAAACAACTTAGTAAAATTGGTGGTGGTGTGGCCATTAATTTATCGAAACTTCGTGCACGTGGAGAAGCAATTAAAGGAATTAAAGGTGTAGCTAAAGGTGTTTTACCTGTTGCTAAGGCACTTGAAGGTGGATTTAGTTATGCAGATCAATTAGGACAACGTCCTGGCGCTGGGGCAGTGTACTTAAATATTTTCCATTACGATGTTGAAGAGTTTTTAGATACTAAGAAAGTGAATGCAGATGAAGATTTACGTTTATCTACTATTTCGACTGGTCTTATTGTACCTTCTAAATTCTTTGATTTGGCTAAAGAGGGTAAAGATTTCTATATGTTTGCACCTCATACAGTTAAACAAGAATACGGTGTGACTTTAGATGATATTGATTTAGAAAAGTATTACGACGATATGGTTGCAAACCCTAATATCGATAAAAAGAAAAAAGACGCACGTGAAATGTTAAATATGATTGCACAAACACAATTACAGTCTGGTTATCCATATCTTATGTTTAAAGATAATGCAAACAAAGTACATGCGAATTCAAATATTGGGCAAATTAAAATGAGTAATTTATGTACTGAAATTTTCCAATTACAAGAGACATCAGTAATTAACGACTATGGAATTGAAGATGAAATTAAAAGAGATATTTCATGTAACTTAGGCTCATTGAATATAGTGAATGTTATGGAATCAGGTAAATTCAGAGATTCTGTGTTCACAGGTATGGATGCTCTTACAGTTGTAAGTGATGAAGCAAATATTCAAAATGCACCAGGTGTAAAAAAAGCGAATAGTGAACTACATTCTGTTGGACTAGGAGTAATGAACTTACATGGTTATCTAGCTAAAAATAAAATTGGCTATGAATCTGAAGAAGCAAAAGACTTTGCTAATATATTCTTTATGATTATGAACTATTATTCCATCGAACGTTCAATGGAAATTGCAAAAGAGCGTGGAGAAAAGTATCAAGACTTTGAGCAATCAGACTATGCAAATGGTAAATATTTTGAATTCTATACATCTCAAGAATTTGAACCAAAATTTGAAAAGGTTCGCCAACTTTTTGATGGTATCGATATACCTACTTCAAATGATTGGAAAGAATTGCAAAATAAAGTAGAACAATATGGACTTTATCACGCTTATAGATTAGCTATTGCTCCGACTCAAAGTATTTCTTATGTTCAAAATGCGACAAGTTCTGTTATGCCTATTGTTGACCAAATTGAACGTCGTACGTATGGAAATGCGGAAACATTTTATCCAATGCCATTTTTATCACCAGAAACAATGTGGTACTACAAATCAGCATTTAATACTGACCAAATGAAACTTATTGACTTAGTAGCTACAATTCAAACTCACGTAGACCAAGGTATTTCAACGATACTTTATGTTAATTCAGAAATTTCAACACGTGAACTTTCAAGATTATATGTATATGCACACCATAAAGGCCTTAAATCTTTATACTATACACGTAATAAATTATTAAGTGTGGAAGAATGTACAAGTTGTGCGATTTAATTGATTAAGTTGTAAAGATTTTAGAGTAGAGTGATGAATTGATGTATTTCTTTAAATTATAGATTTACATTGGTTCAAAACTCTTTATTTTATACATAAATATGACAGGAGGATTTTAATGAAGGCGGTAAATTGGAACACCCAAGAAGATATGACTAATATGTTCTGGCGTCAAAATATCTCACAAATGTGGGTGGAAACAGAATTTAAAGTATCAAAAGATATAGCAAGTTGGAAAACATTAACAGATTCTGAGAAAAATACTTTTAAAAAAGCGCTTGCAGGTTTAACAGGTTTAGATACACATCAAGCTGATGATGGTATGCCATTAATCATGCTTCATACTACTGATTTAAGAAAGAAAGCTGTTTATTCATTTATGGCTATGATGGAACAAATCCATGCGAAAAGTTATTCTCATATCTTCACTACATTATTACCATCTAGTGAAACCAACTATTTATTGGATACTTGGGTTATTGAAGAGCCACATTTAAAATATAAATCAGATAAAATTGTAGAAAATTACCACAAACTTTGGGGTAAAGAAGCATCGATTTACGATCAATATATTGCTCGTGTTTCTAGTGTATTCTTAGAAACATTTCTATTCTATTCTGGCTTCTATTATCCATTATATCTCGCAGGACAAGGAAAAATGACTACGTCAGGTGAAATTATACGTAAGATACTTTTAGATGAATCTATACATGGAGTGTTCACAGGTTTAGATGCACAAAGTCTACGTAATGAGTTATCTGAAAGTGAGAAACAAAAAGCTGATCAAGAAATGTACAAATTATTAAATGAACTTTATGATAATGAAGTTTCATATACACATTTATTATATGATGATATTGGTCTTGCTGAAGATGTATTAAATTATGTTCGATATAATGGAAATAAAGCATTATCGAATTTAGGTTTTGAACCATATTTCGAAGAGAGAGAGTTTAACCCTATTATTGAAAATGCACTAGATACATCTACAAAGAACCACGATTTCTTCTCTGTTAAAGGTGATGGCTATACATTGGCTTTAAATGTTGAGCCTCTACGTGATGAAGACTTTGTTTTTGATAATTAATATAGTACTTTTAAAGAGATTTCTATTAAAATTAGTAGGAATCTCTTTTTTTATGAAAGTTGGTATTATAAAATATTTTTATGTATTATTACTGCTGGATAAAACATTTATAAAATTCCCAAAAAATATGAAAAAACTATTGAAAAAAGAAAATAGAGTCTATAATATTGATGTTAATGATAATCATTATCATTATCATTACTTTCGTATATTGACCTTATACATCTTTAATATTTAGCAAGGAGATTAACTAATGAAATTTATTTTTAAAGGTTATACCTTATTTATTTTATTAGTGATTTTAACTATTGTCTCTTTATTTATAGGGGTGAGTCAGCTCTCTCTAATAGATATTTTCCATTTAAGTGATGAACAAATAAACATTTTGTTTTCGAGTCGAATTCCCAGAACAGTTAGTATTCTACTTTCGGGTAGTTCACTAGCTTTATCAGGATTAATTATGCAACAGATGATGCAAAATAAATTTGTAAGCCCAACGACTGCTGGTACTATGGAGTGGGCAAAATTAGGTATTTTAATGTCATTGTTGTTCTTTCCTAATGGTCCCATTTTAATCAAATTATTATTTGCTGTTGTTCTAAGTATTGTTGGAACGTTTTTATTTGTCCAATTAATTAATCTTATCCGTGTAAAAGATGTAATCTTTGTTCCACTTTTAGGCATTATGATTGGTGGTATTTTATCCAGTTTTACTACATTTGTAGCGTTGAGAACCAATGCTTTACAAAGCATTGGAAACTGGTTAACTGGTAACTTTGCAGTTATAACGAGTGGTCGTTTTGAGGTGTTGTATCTCACAATACCATTACTTATTTTGGCATTTGTATTTGCAAATCATTTTACTATTGCAGGTATGGGAAAAGACTTTAGTCATAATTTAGGTGTAAGTTATGAAAAAATCATTAAAATAGCATTATTCATAACAGCAACGCTAACAGCATTAGTTGTTGTTACTGTTGGAACATTACCATTTTTAGGTTTAATCGTACCGAATATCATATCTATCTATAGAGGCGATCATTTGAAAAATGCTTTACCACACACGCTTATGCTCGGTGCAATTTTTGTTTTAATTGCTGATATTATTGGTAGAATAATTGTTTACCCTTACGAAATTAATATTGGATTGACGATAGGTGTATTTGGCACAATTATTTTCCTAATCTTGCTAATGAAAGGTAGGAAAAATTATGCAAATGAGCGCTAATAAAAAAATAAGTATACTGGTCGTTATGGCAATTTGTATGGCAATTTTTTATTTATTGGTAGGTTTAGATTTTGATATATTTGAATATCAATTCCAAAGCCGTTTCAAAAAATTTATTCTTATATTATTAGTAGGAGCATCGATAGGAACGTCCGTAGTTATTTTCCAATCTATTACTACAAATAGATTATTAACTCCTTCTATTATGGGACTTGATTCTGTGTATTTATTTGTCAAAGTCTTACCTATTTTTATTTTAGGTGAACAAGCAACTGTTGTTACAAATATCTACCTTAATTTTTTAATCACTTTGATCGCAATGGTGTTTTTTTCATTGCTATTATTTCAAGTTATATTTAAACTAGGTCACTTTTCAGTCTATTTCATATTACTAGTTGGTGTAATATTAGGAACTTTCTTCCGTAGTATTACAAGTTTTCTCCAACTTATAATGAATCCTGAATCTTTTTTAGCAGTTCAAAATGTTATGTTTGCTAGCTTTGAAGCATCAAATTCTAAATTAGTAACTGTTTCAGGCATATTATTAGTTATATTAATAATTGTTACAATAATACTTCGACCATATTTAGATGTTCTTTTGTTAGGTAGAGCACAAGCAATTAATCTAGGTGTTTCTTATGAGAATATGACGCGTATGTTTCTTATTTTGGTTGCTTTACTCGTCTCTATATCTACTGCATTAATAGGTCCTGTAACATTTCTTGGCTTATTAACTGTCAACTTAGCACACGAATTTATGAAGACCTATGAACACAAATTTATTTTACCGGCAACAATATTATTCAGCTGGATTAGTTTATTTATAGCGCAATGGGTAGTTGAAAATCTATTCGAAGCAACAACTGAATTCAGTTTGATAGTAGATTTAGTTGGTGGAAGTTACTTCATATATTTGCTTGTCAAAAGGAGAAATGCAAATTGATTCAAATTCGAAATTTAGATAAAACGATAGACAATAAACCTATTTTAAAAGATATTAGCGTAGATATTAAAAAGGGAAAATTGACTTCACTCATAGGTCCTAACGGTGCTGGTAAGAGTACATTATTATCTGCTATCAGTCGCTTATTTAGTTATGAGAACGGTTCAATTTTGATTGAAGACAAAGAAATTTCAGAATATAAAACTGACGATTTAGCTAAAAAATTAAGTATTTTAAAACAATCTAATCACACTGATATGAACATAACTATCGAGCAACTAGTTAAATTTGGTCGTTTTCCATATTCAAAAGGTCGAATGAAGCAAGAAGACTATGACAAAGTGGAATATGCTCTTGACTTATTACAGCTTAATGAAATTAAACATCGTAATATTAAAACACTATCTGGAGGTCAGCGACAACGTGCATATATTGCTATGACTATAGCACAAGATACTGATTATATATTATTAGACGAGCCTTTAAATAATTTAGATATGAAACATTCAGTACAGATTATGCAAACGTTACGAGATTTATGTCGTCAGTTAAATAAAACAATCATTATCGTATTACATGATATCAACTTTGCTTCTTGTTATTCAGACGACATCATTGCGCTTAAACAAGGTGAGCTAGTTAAAGCTGATGATAAAGATAATGTTATTCAGTCTGACATTTTAAAAAGTTTATATGAAATGGAAGTACGTATAGAGGAGATAAGGGGACAACGTATTTGTCTATATTATGATGAAACTACTTTTGACTCAGTTTAATGATTAAAATTGAGACGCATAGTAAAAGAGGTTATCCATACGAAAAGAAATTATAAATTTGATTAGGGAGTTGCACATATGAAAAAAACAGTCTTATTTTTATTATTGTCTCTAGTTTTAGTTTTAACGGCTTGTAGTAATAGTTCGAATAATAATTCAACTTCGAAAAAGAAAAATAGTGATTCTAAAGAAACTGTAACCATCAAAAATAGTTTTGAAGCAAGTGGTAAAGAAAATAATGGCAGTGATAAGAAAAAAATCTCTAATACTGTCGAAGTACCAAAGAATCCTAAAAATGCCGTTGTATTAGATTATGGAGCGCTTGATGTGTTGAAAGAATTAGGTGTGGCTGATAAAGTAAAAGGTTTACCTAAAGGTGAAAATAACCAATCTTTACCTAAATTTTTAGATGAATTTAAAGATGATAAGTATATTAATACTGGAAATTTAAAAGAAGTGAACTTTGATAAAGTTGCATCAGCTAAACCAGATGTGATTTTTATTTCAGGAAGAACAGCTAATCAGAAAAATTTAGATGAATTTAAAAAAGCTGCACCAAAAGCTAAAGTTGTATATGTAGGTACAAGTGATGACAACTTAATTAAAGATATGAAAAAAAATACAGAAAATTTAGGGAAAATCTACGATAAAGAAGATAAAGCTAAAAAAATTAATAAAGATTTAGATAGAAAAATATCTGATATGAAAGATAAAACTAAAGACTTTAATAAGAAAGTAATGTATTTATTGGTTAACGAAGGTGAACTATCAACGTTTGGACCAGGAGGAAGATTTGGTGGTTTAGTGTTTGATACATTAGGATTTAAACCTGCAGACAAAAAGGTTAGCAAAAGCCCGCATGGTCAAAATATAAATAATGAATATATTAACAAGCAGAATCCAGATGTTATTTTAGCTATGGATCGTGGTTCAGTTGTAGGTGGTAAAGCAACAACAAATCAAGTTTTAAAAAACAAAGTTATAAAAAATGTAAAAGCAGTAAAAAGTAATCATATTTACGAATTAGATCCAAAACTATGGTATTTCTCTTCAGGATCTTCAACGACAACTATCAAACAAATTGATGAATTAAATGAAGTAGTAGAGAAAGTTGAAAAATAATCTTATAATAAGAGAAAATCAACCGAGGTATAAGAAGAAAACTTTAAATGCATGAATAGAATGTTGATATAAGAAGAGCTCCTAAAGCGAATTTTTAAATAAAATTCACTTTAGGAGCTCAAATATTTCAAAAACTTTGTAACAAGTTATTTATACTTCAAAATATAAATGATAATGAAATTTACAACGACTGTTAAAATGCGCTTTACAACGAGGACACATTTCTACCATCATATAGTCACGAATACGCATCTCATGTTTACAAACACCACACATAATAGCTTTTTCATCAAACTCATTTTCAGCCCATCTTTCAATTGTATGAGATACGTGTTCATTATGACATTTATAACACGGATAATATTTGTTGCAACATTTAAATTTAATGGCAATAACATCTAAAGATGAATAATAATGTGTACATCGTGTTTCATTATCTATGAGTGATCCATAAACCTTTGCCAATGATGTGTCCTCCTTGAAGAATTAATCTGTGGGATGATCACCTATAATACGTACCTCAGTATTCAATTCAACATCGAATTTTTCTTTAACTATTTTTTGTACGTGATGTATAAGTGCTTCATAATCAGTTGCTGTACCGTTGTCTACATTAACCATGAATCCCGCATGCTTAGTTGAAACTTCAACGCCACCGATTCGATAGCCCTGTAAATTAGAATCTTGAATGAGTTTACCTGCAAAATGACCCGGTGGTCTTTGGAAAACACTTCCGCAAGAAGGGAATTCAAGCGGTTGTTTAGATTCACGTCTTTCAGTAAGATCATCCATTTTGGCCTGAATTTCATCTAATTTACCTGGTTCTAAGGTGAAAGCAGCCTCTAATACAACTAAATGTTTTTGTTGTACCACACTATTTCTATAGTCTAATTCCAGTTCAGCTGTAGTGAGCTTTAATAAATCACCTTTTTCATTGACACATAATGCATAGTCAATACAGTCTTTAACTTCTCCGCCATAAGCACCAGCATTCATGAATACGGCGCCACCAATTGACCCAGGGATACCGCATGCAAATTCTAAACCGGTTAATACATGGTCACGTGCAACATTTGAAACGTCAATAATTGCTGCACCACTACCTGCTATAATTGCATCATCAGAGGTTTCAATATGATTGAGAGATAATAAGCTGAGGACGATTCCTCGAATTCCACCTTCTCGAATGATAATGTTAGACCCATTTCCTAAATAAGTTACCGGTATACTGTTCTCATGGGCAAACTTTACGATGGCTTGGACTTCTTCATTTTTGGTAGGGGATAAATAAAAATCTGCCTCTCCTCCTGTTTCTGTATATGTATAACGCTTGAGAGGTTCATCCACTTTAATAATATCTTTAGGAAGAATTGACTCTAATCCGCGTAAGATGTCATTTTTATTCAATGTTTTGAACATCCTTTCTCATCTTCTTAATATCAACATTATTATATCAATTATAAAAGTTATTTGCGAAATTTGGATATATGAATTGATTATAAATATAAAATGGTTATGTCGTACTTTATGAGTTTTTACGATAACAAATTAGATTCCTTATATAATTTCTCAAACAAATTTTGTTTTTGAGACTCATATTCACGTATCTTTTTAGCATGTTGCACAATTTCATTTTTCTTACTTGCAAACCATTCTGCTATTGCTTTATCGTTGTGTAGTAAATGATTGACTGTTTGATATTGTTTGAAAAGAGAAGTTTCCATTTGAATAATATGTAATCTTACTTCTTGTTTTAATTCACTTAAATTATTAAAACGTGCCATGACAACTTTTTTCTTGTAAGAATGGTGCAAACGATAAAAACCAGCATAATTTAGGCGCTTTTCATCTAGTGAAGTAATATCGTGCAAGTTATTTACACCAACAAGTATATCTAAAATGGGCTCAGTTTGATAATTAAAATGACAGGTACCACCGATATGCTGAGTGTATTTAATAGGAGAATCTAAAATAGTAAACAATACGTCTTTCACTTTGTTATATTCATATGTAAATTGTTTCACAGATTCATTTTTAATAAAAGGTTGGACATTAGCGTACATGAAATACTCCTCATTTATAAAAATAATATATACAATAAAGTCTGACATACTATAACACAATTCATTTTCATAATAAATACGTTTATGTATAATGTTTAGTGATAAGGAGTGCAAATATGAAAAAACTACTATTTATCATAACAGTTATCATTTTAACCATAGTTGTATCCGCTTGTGGAAATGAATCAAAAAGAGATATTAAACAATTTGAACGTCAATATAAAGAAATTCATCAAAAACAACACAGTGTAGAAAAAGTTATGGATAAAATACCATTAAAAGAGTTAGATAATTTAAGTAAAACTGATACCACTGATAAAAATAAAAAAGAATTTCGTGCACTTCAGCAGGATATTAATAACTATTTGATACCTGAGTTTAAAAAATATAAAAATTCCACTCAACATTTAACAGCAGATACTAATGAGGTTAAGCACTTGAAAGAGGATTATCTAAAAACTGTTGAAAATAAAGAGAAATCTATATATGATTTAAAAGAATTTGTAGATTTATGTAATCGCTCAATTAAAGATAATGAAGATATTTTGGATTATACTAAATTATTCGAGAAAAATAGAACTGAAGTGGAGTCTGACATTAATAAAGCACAAAATAAAGAAGATGCAAGTCAACTTAAATCAAAATTAGAAGAAAATAATCAACAATTAAAAGATACTGCTAAAAAATATTTAAATTCTTCAAATAATGATTCTGATTCAGCGAAAGAAGCAATCAAAAATCATATTTCACCACTTATTGACAAACAAATTACGGATATTAATAAAACAAATATTTCTGATAATCATGTTGATAATGCTAGAAAAAATGCAATTGAGATGTATTATAGTTTGCAAAATTATTATGATACGAGAGTAGATACGATTAAAACTAGCGAAAAATTAGCTCAAATTGATGTTGATCGATTGCCAAAAGAGGGAAAAGATATATCAGAAATGGATAAATCGTTCAAAAGAGAATTTAAAAAAATAAAAGAAAGTGTAAATTAAATACTATCTGAATTTAAAAAAATGAAAATTTATGGTTAACATTACATAGCAGAGTGTGTATAATTGTACCCATTGATAAGATTTTAGGGATAAAAATTTCACGCATATGCTTAGTATGAAGTGATAAATATTTTTAGAGGTGAATAGAATGGCTATTAAGCTGAGTTCAATTGACCAGTTTGAACAAGTATTAGAAGAAAATAAATATGTTTTTGTATTAAAACACAGTGAAACTTGTCCAATTTCTGCAAATGCGTATGATCAATTTAATAAGTTTTTATATGAAAGAGACATAGATGGTTATTATCTAATCGTTCAACAAGAGCGTAAACTATCTGATTATATCGCAGAGAAAACAAACGTAAAACACGAATCACCACAAGCTTTTTATTTTGTAGATGGTGAAATGAAGTGGAATGCAGACCACGATGATATTAACGTTTCTCAACTTGCTCAAGCTGAGGAATAATTAGAAAAGAATGAAATGATGAAGCAGCTTGCCTCAAATGTCAATGTTAGACAGATACAGGCAAGCTATTCTTATGTTATGAAAATTTTAAAATAGTTATGTATAATGTGATAATAAGTATAATTAAGGGACATAATGAAGAACACGCAGAAGATATGTTATTTCTTTAGTGTCAAATCATTGTTACTTAGATTTATAGATTATTCTCATACATCCTTTAGTATGTTTAAAATAATTTTTGGAAAAGAGAAAAATAAGGTGGTTAAGACAATGAAAGTTTTAGTAGCCATGGATGAATTTAATGGAATTATTTCTAGTTACCAAGCTAATAGATATGTTGAAGAAGCGGTAGCAAGTCAAATTGAAGATGCAGATATCGTTCAAGTTCCACTATTTAACGGTCGTCACGAATTATTAGATTCAGTCTTTCTTTGGCAATCAGGAAATAAATATCGTGTGAGTGCGCATGATGCTGACATGAAAGAAACCGAAGCAATATATGGACAAACGGATAGTGGTATGACTATTATCGAAGGTCACTTATTTTTAAATGGCAAAAAACCTATTCAACATCGATCAAGTTACGGTTTGGGAGAGGTTATAAAAGCAGCATTGGACAATCATACAGAACATCTTGTTATTTCTTTAGGTGGAATAGGAAGTTTTGATGGCGGTGCAGGCATGTTGCAAGCATTGGGTGCAACATTTTATGATGATGAAGCACAAATTGTCGATATGAGGAAAGGTGCATATTTAATAAAATATATTAGACGTATTGATTTATCAGGTGTTCATCCACAATTAACAAAGGTAAACATTCAATTAATGTCAGATTTCTCAAGTCGATTGTATGGGAAAAAAAGTGAAATCATGCAAACATACGAATCATTAGATTTGTCTCAAAATGAAGCAGCCGAGATAGATAATTTAATTTGGTATTTTAGTGAATTATTTAAGAATGAATTGAAAATAGCAATGGGACCAATCGAGCGCGGTGGTGCTGGAGGTGGTATAGCAGCTGTATTAAATAGTCTCTATCAAGCTGAGATTTTAACAAGCCATGAATTAGTGAATCAAATCACACATTTAGAAAACTTAATTCAACAGGCAGATCTTATTATTTTCGGAGAAGGTTTGAAAGAAGAAGATCAAATTCTAGAGACTACAACAATACGTATAGCAGAACTTACCCAACAATACAGCAAGCCAGCTATTGCAATTTGTGCTACAAATGATAAATTTGATTTGTTTGAATCATTGAATGTTACAGCAATGTTTAATACATTTATTGATATGCCTGATTCATATACAGATTTTAAGATGGGTATTCAAATCAGACATTACACAGTACAAGCACTAAAATTATTGAAAACGCAAATAAACTTACCGCTTTCATCCTAATATTAGAAAAAGTTTTTATACACATTTAATTTAAAAGCCATTGACAGTAAGAGTAGCTTTAGAGCTACATACTGACAATGGCTTTTTATGTTATTTATAAGATTGATGGCTGTTTGCTACTTCTTGAGCAATACCAACGACAACATGAACAGCCTTTTCCATTACATCGATAGAAGCGTATTCAAAAGGACCGTGGAAATTGCCACAACCAGTAAAAATATTAGGTGTAGGTAACCCCATAAAAGATAATTGTGATCCATCTGTACCACCTCGAATAGGTTCAGTGTTAGGTACGATGTCTAAAGCCTCAAAGACACGTTTAGGTATATCAATGATGTGTTTCAAAGGTTCAATTTTTTCTGCCATGTTAAAATATTGGTCATGCACATCTACTTTAATTGGAAAATGATTATAATGAACATTAATATCATCACGAATTTCCATCATGCGTTTTTTACGTAGCTCAAACTGTTCTTTGTCATGGTCGCGAATAATATATTGTAGAGTTGCTTTTTCAACATTACCTGTAAAATTCATTAAATGATAGAACCCTTCGTATCCTTCAGTTCTTTCAGGCACTTCATGTGAGGGAAGTAAACTATTAAACTGTTGACCTAAACTAATTGCATTAACCATGGCATTTTTAGCTGAACCTGGATGAACGTTAACACCATGGCAAGTGACAGTTACCTCTGCCGCATTGAAACTTTCGAATTGTAGTTCTCCTAATTGACTGCCATCCATTGTATATGCAAAATCTGCATTAAATCGACTAACATCAAATTGATGCGGGCCTCGTCCAATTTCTTCATCGGGTGTAAAGCCAACTCGAATTGTACCGTGTTTAATGTCAGGATGATCAATTAAATACTTTATCCCTTCCATTATTTCTACAACACCTGCTTTATCATCGGCGCCTAGTAGAGATGTACCATCTGTCACCATTAGTGTATGACCCACAACTTTATTTAATTCAGGAAAAACATCAGGATCTAAGATACGCTGAGATTCACCAAGTTTGATAGGTTGCCCATTATAGGCTTCAATGATTTGCGGATTTACATGAGAAGCATTGAAATCTGGTGAAGTGTCTACATGTGCTAAAAAACCGACAGTAGGTACATTATAATTAATATTGCTTTCGAGTGTAGCAAATAAGTAACCATGTTCATCCATGTCTGTTTTAAGACCTAATGATTGAAGCTCTTCTTCTAATAGATTTAATAAATCCCACTGTTTATTCGTAGATGGTGTCGTCTTGGAATCAGGATTAGATTGTGTATCAATTTTTACATATCTCGTTAATCTTTCGATAATTTGTTTCTTCATACGAGTTCATCCCCTTAGATTTATACTCTATTATTCATATTATAGGATTTTTTATAAGTTTTACCCTTGATTTTACCATAAGATTGCTTGATGCGTGAATAAATGTAATAGACTATTTCAGATACAAGTATACCGAATGCAATTGCACCAGAAATTAATGTTACCTCTAAAAAAGTATTAACTGCATTCGTATAATTATTTGATACTAAAAATCTTGTAGCTTCATATGCTGCGCCACCTGGAACGAGAGGTATAATGCCGGGGACGATAAATATAATAACAGGTTGCTTGTACCGTCTACTCATTGTATGACTCATTAATCCTAATATTAGACTTCCTAAAAATGAAGCGCCAACTTTACCTAAATCCATACCTACTGTCATCTGATATATTGTCCAAGCAACAGCTCCAACAAATCCACAAGCTAATAGCAATTTTTTAGGTGCATTAAATATAATTGAAAAAAGGACTGTGGCAATGAAACTAATGATAAAGTGAAACAGATAAATAAACATAACTAACAGCCTTTCTTATAATAATAGTAATACAATAGCTACTCCTGCACCAATAGCAAATGCAGTTAAAGCAGCTTCAACACCACGTGACATACCAGCAAGTAACTCTCCGGCAAGTAAGTCACGAATAGCGTTAGTAATCAAAATACCGGGAACGAGAGGCATGACACTTGCAATAGTAATAATGTCTTGATTTTTAGCTATACCTAGTTTAGTGAATATTGCTGCAATACTAATAACAACAGCAGATGCTACAAACTCTGAAAAGAATTTAATTTGTATATATTTTTGCACGAAACTAAACGTTAAAAAAGCTATGCCACCCGCTAGGCATGCAATCCAAGCGTCGGAAGCTACGCCACCAAACATGAATAAGAAAAAACCACAAGCTACAAAGGCAGCAATGAGATTTGTTAAGAAAGAATACTGAAGAGACGCACGTTTAAGTTGCAGTAACTCACTTTTTGCTTCGTCAATTGTAAGTTGCTTACTCGAAATTTTACGAGATAGGCTATTGGTTAAAGCAATTTTCTCAAGATCGGTTGTACGTTCGCGAATACGAATCAACCTCGTACTAGTACGATCATTTAATGAGAAAATAATTGCAGTTGATGTCACAAAACTGTATGTATCATGTAAACCATAACTATGGGCAATACGATTCATTGTATCCTCAATTCGATATGTTTCAGCGCCTGCTTCAAGTAAGATTCGCCCAGCAATTAAGACTACATCAATCACTTTATTTTCATCAATGATAGTGATTGAATCTGACATATCTCATCACCTCCGAAGCTATTTAATATTTTTATGAACAATTGAAGTTTACAACTTGAAGACTTAAGTTTCAACAGACAGCTTGATTTTAATAACATTTTCAATACTAATTAAAAATAGTAAAAAATGCTATGCATAACTGTATACGCTTTAATAATTTTTTAACGTAGCAGTTAACATAGCATTTAGCTTGATTATAATTTGACAATAGGATTAAACATGACTTTATTTCTTCCTTCACTTTTAGCCACATGTACCATGTCATCAGCATCTTTAAATACTTTACGTTGAGATTTACGATCTTCTTGAGTTAAGTATCCTACACCAATTGAAACTGATAGCTTGATTACTTCTTTGTTTGGTAGGTGGAAAGAAGATTTTTCAACACCACTTCGAATATTTTCTGCTAATTTCACGCTTTGATCTAGTGTGTAATCTCTTATTACAACAGAAAATTCTTCGCCACCGTTTCTAAATATTTTGAACTGGTTTGGGACATAGTTTTTTAATAGTTGAGACATTTGTTTGAGAACAGCATCTCCTGATTGGTGTGAATAATGATCGTTTACATCTTTAAAGCCATCAATATCAATGAGAAGTAAGGCTAAACTTTGTTTCTTTTCTTCAGCTTTACTTGAGACCTCATTTAAGTGTCTATCAAATTCTTTCACATTACCTAGACCTGTAAGATAATCGTATTTATCTTCATTTTCATAACGATTGACTAAAGAGAAAAAGTGCCATATATCAACGAATGTTATTGCTGAAGCAATTGTAATAATAAATGAAATAGGGATAAGCACTAAAATCTCTACGAGTTCATAAATAGGGCTTAATAATGCTAAAAATAACAAAATGATAATGCTAATCAAATTTAAAATAAGTAAAGAAATGATATCGTTTTGCTTTAAGAATGGTCCCACTGCACTGACAATACCTGCAATAACGATTAATGTAATACCATAAATAATTGAGTTTCCAAAGATAAATACATCGACTAAAGATACGATAAAAGCAGCCGTGAGTGTATATATCATGTTGGTATAACGTCCTAAAAACAAAAGAGGTACAAATGTTAAATGGACGAGGTATTCGTTTTGAAATGGGATAGGGTATGCCGCTAAAAGTAAAGAAACGAATGTCATTAGTACTGTTACATATTCTTTAGAAAAAATCATTCTTTTATTTTCAGAATATTGTAACCTATGAAATAAATATATACCTGCCACCATGACAGATATGTTATATATGATAGCTTCAAACATTTCCATACCGACTCCTTTATTAACCATTAGCTATTGTAAGTGAAAACTTACAATTTGTCATCATCTAGCAACAGAAATTACACACAAACAATGGTATTTAATGTTAAAATTAGCACTTAAATGGTATGATTAAAAAAATGTATAGACAATGCAAAGATAATGTAAAGGTCAATCTTTGTAATTTAGACAATAGCTATGTAACATGGATATTTATAATTTAAACATTAATCATATAATTTTAGTTCAATGAAAACTACATTTATGGTTGATAAATATTGCATTAAAAACGATAGATAACAAATTTTACATAGCGTGAGGTACAACTTATTCAATGAAGGTGAACTGATGTATACACTATTACTTATAGCTTTTACTATGATAGTCAGTTTAATAATTACACCCATTATTATTGTAATATCAAAAAAATTAGATTTAGTAGATCGTCCTAATTTCAGAAAAGTACATACGAAACCTATCTCAGTGATGGGAGGAACGGTCATTTTATTTTCTTTCTTAATAGGGATTTGGCTCGGACACCCTATTGAACGTGAGGTTAAACCGCTTATATTAGGTGCAATTACAATGTATATGGTTGGATTGATTGATGATATTTACGATCTAAGACCTTATTTAAAGTTAGCAGGTCAAATTGTTGCAGCTTTAATTGTTACGTTTTATGGAATTACAATAGACTTTATTTCATTGCCAATTGGTCCAACGATTCATTTTGGCATATTCAGCATTCCTATTACAGTAATATGGATTGTAGCAATTACCAATGCTATTAATCTTATCGACGGACTTGATGGACTTGCCTCAGGCGTCTCAGCATTGGCATTAATGACTATTGGATTCATCGCTATTTTACAAGCGAACATATTTATTATCATGATTTGCTGTGTACTTTTAGGGTCTTTACTTGGTTTCTTATTCTATAACTTTCACCCAGCGAAAATTTTCCTAGGTGATAGTGGTGCATTAATGATAGGATTTATTATCGGTTTCTTATCCTTACTCGGCTTTAAGAATATCACATTTATTGCATTATTCTTTCCTATAGTTATATTAGCGGTGCCATTTATTGATACATTATTTGCAATGATTCGTCGAATGAAAAAAGGGCAACATATAATGCAAGCGGACAAGTCACATTTACATCATAAATTACTTGCTTTAGGATATACGCATAGACAAACCGTTTTACTTATTTATTCAATAGCGATTATGTTTAGTTTATCTAGTGTTATCCTCTATTTATCCCAACCGTTGGGTGCACTTATGATGTTCATTCTCATTGTCTTTACGATTGAGTTGATCGTTGAATTTACTGGATTAATAGATGATAATTATCGACCAATATTAAATTTAATTACAAAAAAAGGAAATGGTAAGCAACATCATTATGATGAGCATCACCGTTCATAATAAAAAAACACTATGTAGGTCATAAGCACGCGTTGCTTTAACTTGCATAGTGTTTTTTATTTAATTGGTTTCAATATCAAAAGGTAATAGTTTAAGGTCTTCTTGTTTCAAATCATAATTTCCAGAAGTAATTCGATTTAAAAAGTCTATAAAAGCATCATATTCATTTTTTACTACGTCAATTTGATAACTTACTTTATCGGTATAAAATTGTTCTCTTAATAAGAATGTAGTAGAGGCAAGTTCATATTCAAATTTACCTGTCTGATCATAATCTAACGTAACGGTTACTGGAATAGCTTCTCTTAGTTCGACTCTACCTATATCATATATCACATCACGCACGGCGCCGCTATATGCTCTAATAAGACCGCCTGCACCTAACTTGATACCACCGAAGTAGCGTGTCACGACGACACAAACATTGTGTATCTCTTGTTTTTTCAGTATTTCAAGCATTGGGATGCCAGCTGTTCCACTTGGTTCGCCATCGTCGTTTGCCTTTTGAATATTCATCTCTGGTCCGACAGTATAGGCTGAACAATTATGAGTTGCATCTTTATGTTTTGTTTTAATTTCATCTATAAAAGCTTTTGCTTCATTTTCAGTCGAAACAGGCTTAATATATGCTATAAAGCGTGATTTACTTATCACATTTTCAATTGAATGTGCTTGTTTAATAGTAATTATGGATTTATCCATCTTATTTTTGCCACCTACAATTCAGTTTTCTAACATTATTATACACGTAACAAGATAGGTTCTAAATTATTACGATGATATTTTCTTTTTTAAAAAATTATTGTATCATAACTATGAGTATAATTGAGGAGGATAAGTATTAAGATGAAGATTGCAGTTATGACCGATTCTACAAGTTATTTACCACAACATATAATAGAACAATATAACATACCAGTCGCTTCACTAAGTGTAACTTTCGATGATGGAGTGAATTTCACTGAGAGTGATGATTTTTCTGTAGATGATTTTTATAAAAAAATGGCTTCATCTAAAACTATACCAACAACAAGCCAACCTGCTATTGGCGATTGGATTGAAAATTTTGAGAGATTAAGAGAACAAGGATACACTGATGTCATCGTGATTAACTTATCAAGTGGTATAAGCGGAAGCTATCCTTCAGCAACACAAGCTGGTGAAATGGTTGAAGATATTCAAGTACATACGTTTGATAGCCGTCTTGCTGCGATGATTGAAGGTAGCTTTGCAATTTACGCTGCTCAATTGGTACAAAAGGGATATAAACCTGATGATATTATTAATGAACTAACTGAAATAAGACAACATATTGGTGCATACTTAATTGTTGATGATTTAAAAAATTTACAAAAAAGTGGTCGTATCACTGGAGCTCAAGCTTGGGTAGGTACATTATTGAAAATGAAACCTGTCTTGCGTTTTGAAGAAGATGGTAAAATACATCCACACGAAAAAGTACGTACTAAAAAACGTGCGCTAAAATCTTTAGAAACAAACATTTTTAAAGAAATAGAAGGCATGGAAGATGTGACAGTATTTGTAATAAACGGTGATAAAACTGAAGATGGAAAGTCATTTCTTCAGCAATTAAAGGAAGATCATCCTAATGTTCATATTCAGTATTGTGAATTTGGACCAGTGATAGCATCACATTTAGGATCAGGCGGTTTAGGATTGGGTTACTTCCCAAGAAGAATCGACATTAATTAATATATAATCAAAAGTCTGAAAGCTTGATAGGAAAGAACACAGTGGTAATATCATTAGATATCACTTGTGTTCGCTTATTTGAGTATTTCAGACTTTTTTGAAAGTAGTGAAGTAAAATTAAATATTACGGTAGACTGATTTCTCCAACGCATCAACTTGAAGATGAATCAGTATCTCAAGTTTCAAAAGGTGTTATAAAAGACAGTGAGCGTTGGTATTGTATTCAATGTGGAAACACTTCCTTGCAATATTTTGTGACTTACAATTCAACGATATTGGATAAAACAATCACATACTGTAGACGATGCATTCAATTAGGCAGAATGGATAGTATTACAGATATATGTCTCGTAAAAAGTTTTCAAAAAGCAACAAAAGCGAATTATCAGTTACCCTTTGAATTATCAAAGCAACAGCAATACGCTTCAGAAACTATCGTTCAAGCTATAAAAAATAATAATGACCTCTTGTTATATGCCGTCACAGGAGCAGGGAAAACTGAAATGATGTTTGAGGGAATTAGGATAGCTCGTCAGATGGGACATAATATTGCTATTGTATCACCTCGTGTAGACGTTATTATTGAGATAAGTCATCGAATTAAAGATGCTTTTATCGATGAACATATAGATGTGCTACATCAATCTAGTAGACAGCAATATAATGGTCATTTTGTTATTGCTACTATCCATCAATTATTGAGGTTTAAACAGCATTTTGATACTGTATTTGTCGATGAGGTAGATGCTTTTCCGTTGTCTATGGATCCACAATTATCAAATGCAATACAACTTGCTTCAAAATCGAATCATTCACATATTTTCATGACGGCCACACCACCGCGTCATTTTTTAAAACAATTCCCCCCAGAAAAAATAATTAAGTTACCAGCCCGTTTTCACCGATCCCCCCTTCCTATTCCTAAGTTCAAATATTTCAAATTAAAATCAACACGAAAACAAAATTTATTACTTAATATATTTAGATATCAAATTAACCAACAACGTTTTACTTTGGTCTTTATTAATAATATAGAAATTATGAATAAAATGTATCAACAGTATAAAATGGACATCCCTGATTTGATTTGCGTTCACAGTGAAGATGATTTACGATTTGAAAAAATTGAAGCTTTAAGACGAGGACAACACAAAATTGTATTCACTACAACTATTTTAGAAAGAGGATTTACAATGACACACTTAGATGTCGTTGTAGTTGATGCTGGAAGTTTTCAACAAGAGGCTTTAATTCAAATTGCTGGTCGCGTAGGACGTAAACAGCAGTCTCCAAGTGGCTTAGTTTTATTTCTTCATGAAGGTGTTACATTATCGATGATTTTAGCTAAAAGAAACATTATTTCAATGAATCGTTTAGCAATTAAAAGGGGATGGATTGATGCGTAAATGTATCCAGTGCAATCAACCTATTCATGAGACCATTCATATTTATAACTTATTTAAACCACCTCAGATATTTTGTGAACGATGTGAAACATTATGGCTTAACTCCAAAATTCATAAAGATGGTAGGTGTCCTAAGTGCCTTAACAACAAAATTTCTACTGATGGCGAATGTCATGACTGTCAATTCTTAAGTAAAACATTTTATTTAATGGAACAATTGTTTTGTGATTATAGTTATGATGGTATGATGAAAGAAATCATACACCAGTATAAGATTAAGCGAGACTTCTATTTGGCAGAAGTATTGGCGAGAAAATTAGTTTTACCTCAAACGCAATATGATTATATAGTTCCCATTCCTTCTCCAATTGAACGCGACATTGAACGTACATTTAATCCTGTGACCACTGTCTTAGATAAAATGGGCATCTCATATCAAGATGTATTAGGTACACATATACGTCCTAAGCAGTCAAAGTTAGGAAAGATTGAACGTTCAAAAGCCCCTAATCCATTTTATATAAAAGATGAAGAGATAAATATCGAAGGGAAAGTAATACTACTCATAGATGATATTTATACAACAGGGTTAACTATTCATCACGCAGGGTGTAAATTGTACGATAAAAAAGTCAGAAAATTCAAAGTGTTTGCGTTTGCACGATAACATAAACATGGTAAAATATAGGTAAGAAGTATCAATATAGAGGTTTAAGGAGAGATTACTATGATTAGATTTGAAATTCATGGAGATAACCTCACTATCACAGATGCAATTCGCAACTATATTGAGGAGAAAGTAGGTAAATTAGAAAGATACTTTAACAATGTGCCAAATGCTGTAGCACATGTTAGAGTTAAAACTTATTCTAATTCTACAACTAAAATTGAAGTTACAATTCCTTTAAAAGATGTCACTCTTAGAGCTGAAGAAAGACATGATGATTTATATGCAGGCATTGATTTAATTACTAACAAATTGGAAAGACAAGTACGTAAATACAAAACTCGTGTAAATCGTAAACATAGAGATCGTGGAGATCAAGATATCTTTGTTGCTGAAGTACAAGAGTCTACAACAAACAATCATGCAGATGATATAGAAAGTGAAAATGATATTGAAATTATTCGTTCTAAACAATTCAGCTTAAAACCAATGGATTCTGAAGAAGCAGTATTGCAAATGAATTTATTGGGACATGATTTCTTTATTTTTACCGATAGAGAAACTGATGGCACAAGCATTGTTTATAGACGAAAAGATGGCAAATACGGTCTGATTGAAACAACTGAATAAATTGACTTGTATATTATAGACTATAATATTGCCGAAGTTGAATTAAGAATTCTTATCAGTTTATTGAATAAGGTAATAATGATTAATAGAATCAGGGTTACTAATACACATATGTATTCTTAGTTTGCTTGACTACAAAATAGAACTTAATAAACATAGGCTGGGGCATTGTTTTGATATGTTCACTTCAAAGTAGATATGACATTAATCAAGCTTTGGAGTTCGTATTCTTAATAAGTGTCTCAGCTTATTTTGTTTGCTTAAATTTTGAATTAACCAATTAAATGAGTATTTAATAGACAGTATGCTTACAAATATGCTAGTGTGATTTGACGATTTATATTTAAACTTTGATTTTAAATTTCTATATTAGTTAAAGGTATCGCGTTGCGTTATTTTTTAAAAACGTGTTTGATTGCGAGAAAAAAATGATTGCAACGTGTTAAAATAAAATTATTGTTAATTGAAATGTTTATATACATTTTATAATATAAATGATTGTCTATAGAAAAAGGCTGTTGCCAGTCGAATCAAAGTGAAGTGTTGTGAAAAATTGAGTTAACACGCATTACTTCATGAGTATATAAGTATAAATTTAGCGATATAAATGATAAGATAAATTGTTGTAAGCCAAACAGTTTTTAGTTAAAGGAGCGACGCGTGCAATGGGATTTTTATCGAAAATTGTTGACGGCAATAAAAAAGAAATTAAAAGATTAGGTAAGTTAGCAGATAAAGTACTTGCTTTAGAGGAAGATACTGCGATATTAACCGATGAAGAAATACGTGAAAAAACAAAATCTTTTCAAAAAGAGTTAGCAGAAATTGAAGATGTAAAAAAACAAAATGATTATTTAGATAAAATTTTACCTGAAGCTTATGCACTTGTACGTGAGGGGTCAAAGAGAGTATTTAATATGATTCCTTATAAAGTACAAGTAATGGGTGGTATTGCTATACATAAAGGTGATATTGCAGAAATGAGAACAGGTGAAGGGAAAACATTGACTGCAACCATGCCGACGTATTTGAATGCTTTAGCTGGTAGAGGTGTACATGTTATTACAGTCAATGAATATCTATCAAGTTCACAAAGTGAAGAAATGGCTGAACTATATAACTATCTTGGCTTAACTGTAGGTTTGAACTTAAATAGTAAGTCAACTGAAGAAAAACGTGAGGCTTACGCACAAGATATCACTTATAGTACGAATAATGAACTTGGGTTTGATTATCTTAGAGATAATATGGTGAACTATGCTGAAGAGAGAGTAATGCGTCCTCTACATTTTGCAATTATTGATGAGGTCGATTCCATATTGATCGACGAAGCAAGAACACCTTTAATTATTTCTGGTGAAGCGGAAAAATCTACTTCTTTATATACTCAAGCAAATGTTTTTGCAAAAATGCTTAAAGCGGAAGATGATTATAATTATGATGAAAAAACCAAAGCTGTACATCTTACAGAACAAGGTGCAGATAAAGCTGAACGTATGTTCAAAGTAGATAATCTTTATGATGTTCAAAATGTGGAAGTGATTAGTCATATTAATACAGCTTTAAGAGCTCATGTTACTTTGCAACGCGATGTTGATTACATGGTCGTTGACGGTGAAGTATTAATTGTTGACCAATTTACTGGACGTACAATGCCTGGACGTCGTTTTTCTGAAGGTTTACACCAAGCAATTGAGGCTAAAGAAGGTGTAGCAATTCAAAATGAGTCTAAAACGATGGCATCCATTACTTTCCAAAACTATTTCAGAATGTATAATAAGTTAGCGGGGATGACTGGTACAGCGAAAACCGAAGAGGAAGAATTTCGTAATATCTATAATATGACAGTTACCCAAATTCCAACAAACAAACCTGTTCAACGTAAAGATAATTCAGACTTAATTTATATTAGTCAAAAAGGAAAGTTTGATGCGGTAGTTGAAGATGTTGTAGAAAAACATAAAAAAGGACAACCCGTCTTACTAGGTACTGTTGCTGTTGAGACTTCTGAATATATTTCAAATTTACTAAAAAAACGTGGTGTCAGACATGACGTATTAAACGCTAAAAATCATGAACGCGAAGCTGAAATCGTTTCAAACGCGGGGCAAAAAGGTGCAGTTACAATTGCCACAAATATGGCTGGACGTGGAACAGATATTAAACTTGGTGATGGTGTTGAAGAGTTAGGTGGACTTGCTGTTATTGGTACTGAGCGTCATGAATCAAGACGTATTGATGATCAATTACGTGGACGTTCAGGACGCCAAGGTGATAGAGGAGATAGTCGTTTTTACCTATCTTTACAAGATGAATTAATGGTACGTTTTGGTTCAGAACGCTTACAGAAAATGATGAACCGTTTAGGAATGGATGATTCAACGCCAATCGAGTCGAAAATGGTATCTCGAGCTGTAGAATCAGCTCAAAAACGAGTAGAAGGTAATAACTTTGACGCGCGTAAACGTATTCTAGAATACGATGAAGTTTTACGTAAGCAACGTGAAATTATTTATAATGAGCGTAATGAAATCATTGATAGTGAAGAAAGTTCTCAAGTCGTTAACGCGATGTTACGTTCTACATTGCAACGTGCGATTAATCATTTTATTAATGAAGAAGACGATAATCCTGACTACACGCCATTTATCAATTACGTTAATGATGTGTTCTTGCAAGAAGGAGATCTTCAAGATACAGAAATTAAAGGTAAAGATTCAGAAGATATTTTTGAAATTGTATGGTCTAAAATTGAAAAAGCATATGCACAGCAACAAGAAACATTAGGAGACCAAATGAGTGAATTTGAGCGGATGATTTTATTACGTTCAATTGATACACATTGGACTGATCATATTGATACGATGGATCAATTGCGTCAAGGTATTCATTTACGTTCATATGCACAACAAAATCCACTTCGTGATTATCAAAATGAAGGTCATGAATTATTTGATATCATGATGCAAAATATCGAGGAAGATACATGTAAGTATATCTTGAAATCAGTGGTTCAGTTTGAAGATGATGTAGAACGTGAAAAATCTAAAAGCTTTGGTGAAGCAAAACATGTAACTGCTGAAGATGGCAAAGAAAAAGCAAAGCCCCAACCGATTGTAAAAGGTGATCAGGTAGGTAGAAATGATCCATGCCCATGTGGTAGTGGTAAAAAATATAAAAATTGTCATGGGAAAGCGTAATCAATAAAATAGTTTAAATATAAAGGCTGAGGCATATCAAATTATGAATGACTCAGCCTTTATTTACATCGCTTGTAAGTTAAATGCTTAGTAATATGATATAGCGATGGAATGGCCGTTTATTTTTAAAAAATAGGCATATACTGTATGATATAAATATTATGACATAGAATGATTAAATAGGAGAGAAGATGAATGGAACTATCTGAGATTAAAAGAAATTTAGAAGAATATCAAAATCACTTAAATCAAATTAGGGGGTCTCTTTGACTTAGAAAATAAAGAGACGAACATACAAGAGTATGAAGAAATGATGACTGATCCTGATTTTTGGAATGATCAAACTAAAGCACAAGATATCATTGATAAGAACAATGCACTAAAATCTATAGTAAATGGGTATTATCAACTGACAAATGCTGTCGATGATATGAGTGCGACGAGAGAGTTATTACAAGAAGAATATGATGAGGATATGAAGATAGAATTAGAAGAGGAAGTTCAGCAATTTGAAGAACAAATTGATCAATATGAGTTACAATTACTCCTCGACGGACCACATGATGCAAATAATGCTATATTAGAGCTTCATCCCGGTGCTGGCGGTACAGAATCACAAGATTGGGTAAGTATGCTTCTTAGGATGTATCAACGTTACTGTGAACAAAATGGCTTTAAAGTTGAAACGGTTGATTATCTTCCAGGAGATGAAGCAGGCGTTAAAAGTGTCACATTACTTATTAAAGGACATAATGCTTATGGTTATTTAAAGGCAGAAAAAGGTGTTCATCGTTTAGTTAGAATTTCACCTTTCGATTCATCTGGTAGACGCCATACTTCTTTTGCATCATGTGATGTTATTCCTGATTTTAATAATGATGAAATTGAAATCGAGATTAACCCAGATGATATCACAGTGGATACTTTTAGAGCTTCAGGCGCTGGTGGACAACATATTAACAAAACTGAGTCTGCAATTAGAATTACACATCACCCTACAGGTATTGTAGTCAACAACCAAAATGAACGATCTCAAATAAAAAATAGAGAAGCTGCAATGAAAATGTTGAAGTCCAAACTTTATCAATTAAAGTTAGAAGAGCAAGAGCAAGAAATGGCTGAAATTCGAGGCGAACAAAAAGACATTGGATGGGGAAGTCAGATTCGTTCTTACGTCTTTCATCCATATTCAATGATTAAAGATCATCGTACGAATGAAGAAACTGGTAAAGTAGACGCTGTTATGGATGGAGAAATAGGCCCATTCATAGAAGCTTATTTAAGAAAAGAAATGGATAGTCGAGACGTATAATTGATATACGCATAATCATTATTTGATTTATCAATGATTATGCGTATTTTTCATTAAGCAGACAGAATAGGGAGTTAATTTTTAAAGTTATATTTACTTTATATGTAGTCTGCATTTTCTAATGTTACCGTAGTAAATTCAATCTTATACGAGAATGACTTTAATTTGACCTGTACATCATAAGGTTAGGAACTAGTGGAGTAGATAATCACCTCTAGATGTAAAAATACACTTGTTAACTATTATATTACATCAATATAACAATACCCTTAGCTTCATTTGATTGTGCTATATTAAATTTGTGAATTAATAATCAACTAGCAAAGGAATGACAACTAGATGAAAAAAACGCTAACTGTAACGTTAAGTTCGATTGCAGCTTTTATTGCAATCAACACTGCAGCTAACGCACAAGAATCTGAGACGTCGCAACTAGACACATATGCAACGGGTGATGTAATTACAAATCAATCAAACTTAGGTATTTACATTGTAAAACCTGGAGATAGTTTATATAAAATTGCTTTAGAACATAATCTTTCTTTAGAAGAGCTTTATGCATTAAATCCTGGTGTAGAACCTCTTATTTTTCCGGGAGATGAAATTGTAGTATCTGAAACTGCATTTGAACAATTTAATAACACAAACACATTCGTAAATTATGAAACTAACTACATTCCAGTAGGATATAATAATGTATCAACTGATACATCCAACACTACTTATGATAATTATGATAGTGAATCAACTGATACATACTCTGTGTCAAACGCCTATGATGGTCTAAGAAGTGTATCTAACTCAGGTAATTTATACACTACTGGTCAATGTACTTATTATGCATTCGATCGTCGAGCTGAGCTAGGGAAACCAATTGGAAGTCTATGGGGCAACGCTAGTAACTGGGCATATTCAGCTAATCAGGCTGGCTTTAATGTAGATCACACACCTGAGGTTGGTGCTGTATTCCAAAGTGGTCCGGGTCAAAATGGGGCTGGTGCTTATGGACATGTTGGCGTTGTTGAATCAATCAATTCTAATGGTTCTGTAACTGTTTCGGAAATGAACTGGAATGGTGGCGTTAACGTAAAATCTTACAGAACTATTAGCAACCCTAATTCATATAATTACATTCACTAAATGGCTATTTATATTCAAAGTGTGAATGAACTGCGCGTATAATTGTCTCTTATGTTATATAAACGTTCTAGACAATTAAATTGAAAATCATGTTGGTTGAACAACACCTCCATATATATCAACATGTTTTACCCATAAATTACGTATTAGAGTAGAATAGTGAGTTCAAAATGAATTCATTATTCTACTTTTTCTTTTGTAATAAAATAGAAATGATTTACATGATAATTTACTTTCAATAATAATATTGATTGATATAATAACAATAAGAATATAGACTAATTTTAATATTAAGGAGGTGTCTTATTATGGGAATGCATCAATATTTTAAAAGACTATCAGATTTAGAAAAATTAATAAGATTACCAGGTAAATTTAAATATTTTGAACACAATGTCGCAGCTCATTCTTTTAAAGTAACTAAAATTGCGCAATATATGGCTACTGTCGAAGAATATCATGGAAATAAAATCGATTGGAAGAGTCTTTATGAAAAGTCACTCAACCACGACTTTGCTGAAGTGTTTACAGGTGATATCAAAACACCGGTAAAATACGCAAGTAAGGAATTAAAACATTTATTCTCCCAAGTTGAAGAAGAAATGGTCGATACGTTTATCAAAGAGGAGATACCAACACAATATCAGCACGTGTATCGTGAACGTTTACAAGAAGGTAAAGATGATTCTCTAGAAGGTCAAATTCTATCTGTTGCTGATAAAATTGATTTATTGTATGAAACATTTGGAGAAATACAAAAACGTAATCCTGAGCCACTATTTTTTGAAATATATGAAATGAGTTTAGAAACTATTATACAATTTGATCACTTAGAATCTGTAAAAGATTTTATTGAAAATGTTATACCTGAAATGCTCACAGAAAACTTTATTCCTCGAACTGAATTACGTGAAACAACAATGTCAATTCTAAACAGAAGAAATGGGTGACGATAATGATTTGGTATGTTTGTGCGGCCTTCTTTCCTTGTATATTAGTTGTGCTGTTTAGTGTGGTGACTAGAAGTAAATGGATTGGTACATTAGTCACACTGGTAATAATAGGGGCATCAGTTTATAAAGGATTCTTTCACAACGAATGGATTATTTTTATAGATGTGACAAGTTTATTAGCTGGTTATTTAATAATTGATCAACTTGAATTTCATAAGAACCAAAATGATTCTTAAGAATGCGTTTGTTCAAACAAAAATTTTGAAGTATTTGTTTTTTTGATTTATTATTACATTAAACTGTAATAATAGTGATTATAATTTTATTTTAAAATTGTTGAATCATCATTATTGCTCATTTTTTACTTTAAATTGATGTTTATAGTATTTTGAATATTAAGTAATCCATGGTGTAAACATTAATAACTAAATATTAAATAGTAAATATTTTAATAGCTAGAACATAATAATTGATACATTGTGAATATAAAAGCGAAAGATTTTAAAGTACAGTGTGTATATAATATGTATTTGATTGTACGTTTAAGAAAAACATCGCACATCATACATTACTGATAAATAAAGCTCTAAGACAATTTCTTACATAAGAAATCATCTTAGAGCTCTTGTTTTAGAATAAGCATTATAAATGTTATATTTCAAAAGCGAACAAATGTTTGTATTGTTCTTATAGAATTTGTTAAAATAGAAAATGATATTCATGAAAAAGTAATTGATTTGAGATGTGTAAAATCTTTATAAATGATAACAATATTAGGAGGCGTATTTTGGAATGGTAGAACATGTTCCATTTAAGTTAAAGTCTGAATTTGAGCCACAAGGTGATCAGCCACAAGCGATACAAAAAATTGTGGATGGCGTAAATGAAGGGAAACGTCATCAAACCTTATTAGGTGCAACTGGGACAGGTAAAACTTTTACTATGAGTAACGTAATTAAAGAGGTTGGTAAACCTACACTTATTATTGCACATAACAAGACATTAGCAGGTCAACTATATAGTGAATTTAAAGAATTTTTCCCAGAAAATAGAGTTGAATATTTCGTTAGTTATTACGACTACTATCAACCTGAAGCATACGTGCCTTCAACAGATACCTTTATTGAAAAAGACGCCTCCATTAACGATGAAATTGACCAACTACGACATTCTGCTACAAGTTCTTTATTTGAACGTGATGATGTCATTATTATCGCAAGTGTTAGTTGTATCTATGGTTTAGGTAATCCGGAAGAATATAAAAATTTGGTTGTTAGTGTACGTGTTGGTATGGAGATGGAACGAAGCGAATTGTTGAGAAAGTTAGTTGATGTACAATACTCACGTAATGACATAGATTTTCAACGTGGTACATTTAGAGTGCGTGGAGATGTTGTTGAAATATTCCCAGCTTCTAGAGAAGAAATGTGTATTCGCGTAGAATTTTTTGGAGATGAAATTGATCGTATCAGAGAGGTTAACTATTTAACTGGTGAAGTAATTCGAGAACGTGAACATTTTACAATTTTCCCAGCTTCGCACTTCGTTACTCGTGAAGAGAAAATGAAAGTAGCTATTGAACGTATAGAAAAAGAATTAGAAGAGAGACTAAAAGAATTACGTGATGAGAATAAATTATTAGAAGCTCAAAGGTTAGAACAACGTACTAACTATGATTTAGAAATGATGAGAGAAATGGGCTTTTGTTCAGGTATTGAAAATTATTCTGTTCACTTAACTTTAAGACCATTAGGTTCAACACCATATACATTGCTTGATTATTTTGGAGATGATTGGCTTGTCATGATTGATGAGTCTCACGTTACGTTACCTCAAATTCGTGGTATGTACAATGGGGATAGAGCTCGTAAACAAGTATTAATAGACCATGGATTTCGTTTGCCAAGTGCGTTGGATAACCGACCATTAAAATTTGAAGAATTTGAAGAAAAAACAAAACAACTTGTTTATGTTTCAGCTACACCAGGCCCATATGAGTTAGAACATACAGATGAAATGGTTGAACAAATTATACGACCTACTGGTTTACTTGATCCTAAAATTGATGTGCGTCCAACTGAGAATCAAATCGATGATCTTTTAAGTGAAATCCAAGATCGCGTTGACAAAGATGAACGTGTACTTGTGACAACACTTACTAAAAAAATGAGTGAAGATTTAACTACATATATGAAAGAAGCGGGGATTAAAGTTAATTATTTACACTCAGAAATTAAAACATTAGAACGAATAGAAATTATTCGAGACTTACGTATGGGTACTTACGACGCAATAGTTGGGATCAATCTGCTGAGAGAGGGTATAGATATACCTGAAGTATCTTTAGTTGTAATTTTAGATGCAGATAAGGAAGGCTTCTTACGTTCTGATAGATCTCTTATTCAAACTATTGGGCGAGCAGCACGTAATGACAAAGGAGAAGTCATTATGTATGCGGATAAAATTACAGATTCTATGCAATATGCAATAGATGAAACACAAAGACGTAGAGAAATACAAATTGCTCATAACAAAGAACATGGCATCACGCCGAAAACAATTAACAAAAAGATTCACGACGTCATTAGTGCTACTGTGGAGAGCGATGAGACAAATCAACAACAACAAACTGAATTACCTAAGAAAATGACAAAGAAAGAACGTCAAAAAACAATAGAAAATATAGAAAAAGAAATGAAAAAAGCAGCCAAAGATTTAGATTTCGAAAAAGCAACAGAGTTAAGAGATATGTTATTTGAATTAAAAGCAGAAGGGTGACGATTAAATGAAAGGACCGTCAATTGTAGTAAAAGGTGCACGAGCACATAATTTAAAAGGAGTAGATATTGAATTACCTAAAAACAAGTTGATTGTCATGACTGGACTTTCAGGCTCAGGTAAATCTTCGTTAGCGTTCGATACTATTTATGCTGAAGGTCAACGACGTTATGTGGAATCGTTAAGTGCATATGCGCGACAATTTTTAGGACAAATGGACAAACCTGATGTAGATACCATTGAAGGTTTGTCACCAGCAATATCTATTGATCAGAAGACGACAAGTAAAAACCCACGTTCTACCGTTGCCACTGTGACTGAAATCTATGATTATATTCGATTATTATATGCGCGTGTCGGTAAACCGTACTGTCCTTATCACGGTATAGAAATTGAATCACAAACTGTTCAACAAATGGTTGATCGTATTTTAGAATTGGAAGAACGTACAAAAATTCAATTACTTGCTCCAGTTATATCACATAGAAAAGGAAGTCATGAAAAATTAATTGAAGATATAGGTAAGAAAGGATATGTGCGTTTACGTGTTGATGATGAAATCGTCGATGTAAATGAAGTGCCTCAATTGGATAAAAATAAAAATCACACAATTGAAGTTGTTGTTGATAGACTTGTAGTTAAAGATGGCATTGAGACGCGTTTAGCGGACTCTATTGAGACAGCACTTGAACTTGCTGAAGGTAATTTAACAGTTGACGTTATTAATGGAGAAGAACTTAAATTCTCTGAGAACCACGCATGTCCTATATGTGGTTTCTCTATTGGTGAATTAGAACCTAGAATGTTTAGTTTCAACAGTCCGTTTGGTGCGTGTCCAACTTGTGATGGTTTAGGTCAAAAACTAAAAGTAGACCTAGATTTAGTCATTCCTGATAAAAATAAAACTTTAAATGAAGGTGCAATTGAACCATGGGAACCAACAAGTTCGGATTTTTATCCAACTTTATTAAAACGTGTATGTGAAGTCTACAAAATTAATATGGATAAGCCATATAAAAAATTGACTGATAGACAAAAAAATATACTTATGAATGGTTCTGGAGAAAAAGAAATTGAATTTACTTTCACGCAACGAAATGGTGGTACTCGTAAACGTAAAATGGTTTTTGAAGGTGTGGTACCTAACATTGACCGTCGTTACCATGAATCTCCCTCTGAATATACACGCGAAATGATGAGTAAATATATGACAGAGTTACCGTGTGAAACTTGTCATGGCAAACGCTTAAGCAAAGAAGCGTTATCTGTATACGTAGGCGACTATAATATAGGTGAAGTCGTTGAATATTCAATTAAAAACGCGCTTTATTATTTCGAAAATTTAAAATTAAGCGACCAAGATAAATCGATTGCAGATCAAATTTTAAAAGAGATTATTTCAAGATTATCATTTTTAAATAATGTTGGTTTGGAATATTTGACTTTAGATCGCTCATCAGGGACTTTATCTGGAGGGGAAGCACAACGTATTCGTTTAGCAACACAAATTGGTTCACGATTAACCGGAGTACTATATGTTTTAGATGAACCTTCTATTGGATTACATCAAAGAGATAATGATAGATTAATTAATACTTTAAAAGAAATGCGTGATTTAGGTAATACACTTATTGTCGTTGAACATGACGATGATACTATGAGAGCAGCTGATTATTTAGTTGATGTGGGTCCGGGAGCTGGTAACCACGGTGGAGAGGTTGTCTCAAGTGGTACCCCTAATAAAGTAATGAAAGATAAAAAATCCTTAACTGGTCAATATTTAAGTGGAAAAAAACGAATTGAAGTCCCTGAATACAGACGAGAAATCACCGATAGAAAGATTCAAATTAAAGGTGCTAAAAGTAATAATTTGAAAAATGTAAATGTAGACTTCCCACTATCTGTCTTAACTGTTGTTACAGGTGTGTCAGGTTCTGGTAAAAGTTCACTCGTCAATGAAATTTTATATAAAGCATTAGCTCAAAAAATTAATAAATCTAAAGTGAAACCTGGGAATTTTGATGAAATTAAAGGAATTGATCAATTAGATAAAATCATTGATATTGATCAATCGCCAATAGGTAGAACACCACGTTCTAACCCAGCCACATACACTGGTGTCTTTGATGACATAAGAGATGTCTTTGCACAAACGAATGAAGCTAAAATACGAGGTTATCAAAAAGGTAGATTTAGTTTTAATGTCAAAGGTGGACGATGTGAAGCTTGTAAAGGTGATGGAATTATAAAAATTGAAATGCATTTTTTACCAGATGTCTATGTACCTTGTGAAGTATGTGATGGTAAACGCTATAATCGTGAGACTTTAGAGGTAACATACAAAGGTAAAAATATTGCGGATGTATTAGAAATGACTGTTGAAGAAGCTACGCATTTCTTTGAAAATATTCCTAAGATTAAACGTAAATTACAAACACTTGTAGATGTTGGGTTGGGGTACATTACTTTAGGTCAACAAGCTACTACATTATCTGGTGGCGAAGCGCAACGTGTAAAACTCGCATCAGAATTGCACAAACGTTCAACGGGGCGTTCTATTTATATTCTTGATGAACCAACTACAGGATTACATGTCGACGATATAAGTCGTTTATTAAAGGTATTGAATCGTATAGTGGAAAATGGTGATACGGTCGTTATTATCGAACACAATCTTGATGTTATTAAAACGGCTGATCATATTATTGATTTAGGTCCAGAAGGCGGTGAAGGTGGAGGAACAATCATCGCAACTGGTACACCTGAAGAGATTGCTCAAAATAAAGGGTCTTACACTGGTCAATACTTAAAACCAGTATTAGAGAGAGACAGCGTTGAATAGTAAGGTGTATGACTAGTAATAAAATGATAGATTAACTTAAAAAGCTTTAAGATGACTTTTACACAAAGAATCTTAGAGCTTTTTATATTAAATTAATTTCATTAATTTGAGCATAAATCATCAAATAGTTATTTGAAATTCGATTTAGATTATTATTTAAGGTATATTTTTTAACTCAATCAGTCAACTACTCGATTGTAAAATGGAGATAAAATCTAGTTTGTCTTAAAACAGTAATGATTTAAGAAACTTTTAAAATTTTAAATCATCATTTTAATATAAAACATGTGTTGATTTTTGATATGATAATAGAAAAGGAAGATACGAATGGCTTATGAAATTTGAGGTGAATGCATGTTAACAACAGATAGATTAGTTAATACGTTAAATTTAGAATTACTTACTGGTGAAGAAGGTTTAGATAGACCAATTAAAAACACAGATATTTCACGTCCAGGTTTAGAAATGGCTGGATATTTTTCACATTATGCTTCAGACCGTATTCAATTATTAGGGACAACGGAGTTATCATTTTATAATTTACTTCCAGATGAAGAGAAGAAAGGAAGAATGAGAAAATTATGCCGACCTGAAACTCCAGCGATTATTGTTACACGTGGGTTAGAACCACCCGAAGAACTTATACAAGCATCTCAAGAAACGCATACACCAATTATTGTTGCGAAAGATGCCACAACGAGTTTAATGAGTAGGTTAACGACATTTCTCGAACATGAACTCGCGAAAACTACTTCTTTGCACGGTGTACTTGTTGATGTTTACGGTGTAGGTGTACTAATTACAGGAGATTCTGGCATTGGGAAAAGTGAAACTGCATTAGAATTAGTCAAACGAGGCCATAGATTAGTGGCTGATGATAATGTAGAAATCAAAGAAATTACTAAGGATGAACTTGTAGGGAAACCGCCTAAACTTATCGAACATTTGCTAGAGATTCGTGGTCTCGGAATCATTAATGTTATGACTTTGTTTGGAGCAGGATCAATATTAACTGAAAAACAAATTCGATTAAATATTAATTTAGAAAATTGGAATAAGAATAAATTATACGATCGTGTAGGTCTTAATGAAGAAACATTGAAAATTCTTGATACGGAAATCACTAAAAAAACGATACCAGTTAGACCAGGGCGTAATGTAGCAGTAATTATTGAAGTAGCTGCTATGAATTATCGTCTTAATATCATGGGTATTAATACAGCAGTTGAATTTAATGAGAGACTTAATGAAGAAATCGTTCGAAATAGTCATAAAAGTGAGGAGTAACACACATGAATATAACATTAGGATATATCGATCCTGTTGCCTTTAGCTTGGGACCAATCCAAGTTCGATGGTATGGAATTATTATTGCTTGTGGTATCTTACTTGGATACTTCATTGCACAAGCAGCATTGAAACAGGTTGGATTACATAAAGACACCTTAATCGATATTATATTTTATAGCGCGATTGTTGGATTCATAGTTGCGAGAATATACTTTGTTACATTTCAATGGCCATATTACATGAATCACTTGAGTGAGATACCAAAAATTTGGCATGGTGGTATTGCCATACATGGTGGCTTAATTGGTGGACTTATCTCTGGGATTATTGTTTGTAAAATCAAAAATCTACATCCGTTTCAAATAGGAGATATTGTGGCACCAAGTATTATTTTAGCTCAAGGGATAGGACGCTGGGGAAACTTTATGAATCATGAAGCGCATGGAGGTCCAGTATCTAGAGCTTTTCTAGAACATTTACATTTGCCAGACTTTATTATTAGAAATATGTATATTGAAGGCCAATATTACCACCCGACGTTTCTATATGAGTCTATTTGGGATGTAATAGGTTTTGTCATTTTAATTACTTTAAGGAAACGTCTAAAACTTGGAGAGACATTCTTTGGTTATCTTATTTGGTATTCTGTAGGGCGCTTTTTCGTTGAGGCGATGAGAACCGATAGTTTGATGCTTACGAGTCATATACGTGTCGCGCAACTTGTTTCTGTCGTGCTTATTATGATTAGTGTGATATTCGTAATTTATAGAAGAGTTAAATACCAACCAATAAAATATGAAAATTCAGGACCATTAACATGGCCGATTAAAAAGGCTAAGTGATTATTTTGAGAAGATTAAGTAAAGAGAAGCATCATCAAGTGAATCCTTTATGGCATATATATAGAAAAATTAAATTCGTAAAAGTGCTAAAGCAAACGTTGATTATAGAAATTGCAAGATTTGTTCCTAGTATGAAACTTAAAAATAAAATATATAAAAAGCTTTTAAAAATGGATGTCGGGAATCATACTTCATTTGCATATAAAGTGTTGCCTGATTTGTTTTATCCAGAATACATTTCGGTTGGCAAGAATACAGTCATTGGTTATAATACAACAATATTAACTCACGAAGTACTTGTTGATGAGTGGAGAGTAGGAAAAGTCATTATAGGCGATTACACTTTAATAGGTGCAAATACGACAATATTACCAGGAATAACCATAGGAAATCATGTTAAAATTGGTGCGGGTACGGTTGTGTCTAAAGATGTTCCCGATTACAGTTTTGCATTTGGTAATCCTATGCAAATACAATTAGATTCAGGAGGTGACAATGAATGGCACAAAAAGAAAATAACATCATTCCAATGATTTTTGATGAGGCTTTTTATCGTAAAATGGCTACCCAAAAGTGGCGACAACAGGACTACAAGAAGGCGGCAGAATATTATGAAAAAGTGCTTGAGTTGTCACCTAAGGATTTTGATATTCAACAACACTATGCTCAATGTTTAGTTAAATTAAATATCGGCAAAAAAGCAGAACGTCTATTTTATGAGAATATTGTTAAAGACTTTCATGTAGCAGAAAGTTTCTATGAACTAAGTCAATTAAATATAGAATTAAACGAGCCAAACAAGGCATTCTTGTTTGGTATTAATTATGTAATATTGTCAGAGGATAAAGATTTTAGAGAAATGCTTGAAAAAACATTCGAAGTCACGTATACAAATGAACAAAAAATTGAATTAGAAGCACAATTGTTTTCAACACAACTTTTATTTCAATTTCTCTTTTCGCAAGGTAGGTTAGAAGAAGCCCGAACATATATTTTGAATCAATCTTACGAGATACAACAGCATAGGGTGATTAGGAATTTACTTGCAATGTGTTATTTGTATCTAGGTGAGTATGATAGCGCCAAAGCAATGTTTGAAGAACTTTTAAAGGAAGATAATTCAGACGTGCATGCACTTTGTCACTACACATTATTACTTTATAATAAAAAAGAAACAGAAAAATATCAAAAATATCTTAAAATACTTAATAAAGTAGTACCACTAAATGACGACGAAACCTTTAAATTAGGAATCGTATTGAGTTATTTAAAACAGTATCGTGCTTCTCAAAATTTACTTTATCCACTTTATAAAAAAGGTAAATTTGTCTCTATTCAAATGTATAATGCATTGAGTTTCAATTTTTATTACCTAGGAAATAAAGACGAAAGTATTGAGATGTGGAACAAGCTCACTCAAATTTCTGAAGTTGATGTTGGTTATGCACCTTGGGTAATTGAGGAAAGTAAAACGGTATTTGAATCACGAGTGTTACCATTATTACTAGATGATAATAATCATTATCGACTTTACGGTATTTTTTTACTTCATCAATTAAATGGAAAAGAAATACTAATGACTGAAGATATTTGGTCAATTCTTGAATCAATGAATGACTATGAGAAACTTTATCTCACATATTTGGTACAAGGACTCACACTCAATAAATTAGATTTTATACACAGAGGTATGCAAAGGTTGTATAATTTTAAGAAATTCAAATATAACACGTCTTTATTTACAGATTGGATTAATCAAGCAGAAATGATTATAGCTGAAAATGTAGATTTAGTAGATGTCGATAGATATGTAGCTGCATTTGTTTACCTATCGTATCGTCGTTCTAGCCAACCACTTACCAAGAGGCAATTGATGGACGATTTTAATGTTTCTAGATACAAACTGAATAAAGCAATTGAATTTATATTGAGCATATAAATTTATGAAATGAAAAGTATGATATATAATGCGCATAATGATTAATAAGTAGGAGGCATTTAAAATGACTGAAGTAGATTTTGATGTAGCAATAATCGGTGCAGGTCCTGCCGGTATGACAGCAGCAGTATATGCATCTCGTGCCAATTTAAAAACTGTCATGATTGAACGCGGTATGCCAGGCGGTCAAATGGCAAACACTGAAGAAGTAGAGAATTTTCCAGGATTTGAGATGATCACAGGTCCTGACTTATCTACTAAAATGTTTGAACATGCTAAAAAATTTGGTGCGGAATACCAATATGGCGATATTAAATCTGTTGAAGATAAAGGCGACTATAAAGTTATCAATTTAGGGAATAAAGAGATAACAGCACATGCAGTTATTATCTCAACTGGAGCAGAGTATAAAAAGATTGGCGTTCCTGGTGAACAAGAATTAGGAGGACGTGGAGTAAGTTATTGTGCGGTTTGTGATGGAGCATTCTTTAAAAATAAACGTCTTTTCGTAATTGGCGGCGGAGATTCAGCGGTAGAAGAAGGTACTTTCTTAACTAAATTTGCAGATAAAGTAACGATTGTTCACCGTAGAGATGAATTACGTGCACAAAACATCTTGCAAGAACGTGCCTTCAAAAATGATAAAGTTGACTTTATTTGGAGTCATACACTTAAAACAATTAATGAAAAAGATGGTAAAGTTGGTTCAGTTACACTTGAATCAACTAAAGATGGTGCTGAACAGACTTATGATGCCGACGGTGTATTCATTTATATTGGAATGAAACCACTCACAGCACCATTTAAAAATCTTGGTATTACAAATGACGCGGGATACATTGTCACACAAGATGACATGAGTACTAAAGTACGAGGTATTTTTGCTGCAGGTGACGTTCGTGATAAAGGGTTACGTCAAATTGTTACTGCTACAGGAGACGGTAGTATTGCGGCTCAAAGTGCAGCTGATTATATTACAGAATTAAAAGATAATTAAAATTTAACTCATTTTACACATAGCTAGAACATTGTTTGCGTCAAAGTATCGTCATCAATGATTCTAGCTTTTTTAATTACAATATAAGTATGTTACTTTGCATATTTGAGTGTGATAAGATGAATTTAATATAATGATATTGATTGAAGATTATAATTGGCGGTGACTTAAGAAAATGACAAGCAACGAAAAAGAAATGGGTAAAAGTGAATTGTTAGTTGTTACAGGTATGTCTGGAGCGGGTAAATCATTGGTGATTCAAAGTCTCGAAGATATGGGATTTTTCTGTGTAGATAATTTACCACCTGTACTATTACCTAAATTTGTAGAATTGATGGCTCAAGGAAATCCTTCATTGCAAAAAGTAGCAATTGCAATAGATTTAAGAGGTAAGGAATTATTTAAATCTCTAGTTAAAGAAATTGATATTATTAAAAGTCGTAATGACGTGATTTTAGATGTTATGTTTTTAGAAGCTAAAACTGAAAAAATTATTTCACGTTATAAAGAATCAAGAAGAGCGCACCCACTAAATGAACAAGGACAAAGATCATTAATAGATGCAATAAATGAGGAACGTGAACATCTATCAGAAATCCGAAGTATCGCTAATTACGTGATTGATACAACAAAATTAAAACCTAAAGAATTAAAGCAACGCATTTCAAAGTTTTATTTAGATGAAAACTTTGAAACATTTACAATCAACGTGACAAGTTTCGGTTTCAAGCATGGTATACAAATGGATGCTGATTTAGTTTTTGATGTCAGATTTCTACCTAATCCCTACTATGTAGAGGAATTGCGTCCATTTACTGGTTTAGATGAGCCAGTGTACAATTACGTTATGAAGTGGAAAGAAACCCAAATATTTTTTGATAAATTAACAGATTTATTAAAATTTATGATTCCTGGCTACAAAAAAGAAGGTAAATCGCAATTGGTTATTGCTATAGGTTGTACGGGTGGACAACATCGATCAGTCGCATTAGCTAAACGTTTAGCTGAATATCTTAACGAGATTTTTGAATATAATGTTTATGTGCATCATAGAGATGCGCATATTGAAAGTGGAGAGAGATAATGAAACAAATGAATGTAGTACTTATTGGTGGTGGCACTGGACTTTCTGTCCTTGCTAGAGGCCTTAGAGAATTTCCAATAGACATTACTGCCATTGTTACTGTAGCGGACAATGGTGGGAGCACGGGGAAAATTAGAGATGTCATGGATATTCCAGCGCCTGGTGATATTCGTAATGTCATTGCTGCTTTAAGTGACTCAGAATCGATATTAACTCAATTGTTCCAGTACCGTTTTGGTGAAAATCAAGTAGATGGGCATTCATTAGGTAATTTAGTTATTGCTGGAATGACTAACATTACTAATGATTTTGGACACGCTATTAAAGAGTTAAGCAAAGTTTTAAATATTAAAGGCCAAGTCATCCCTTCAACAAACGCAAGTGTGCAACTCAACGCGGTGATGGAAGACGGTGAAATTGTACATGGAGAAACTAATATACCTAAAACACATAAAAAAATAGATCGTGTGTTTTTAGAACCAAGTGATGTTGAACCAATGAATGAAGCGATAGAAGCTTTAGAACAAGCAGATTTAATTGTCTTAGGACCAGGTTCATTATATACAAGTGTTATATCAAATTTATGTGTCAAAGGTATTTCAGAAGCATTATTACGTACATCTGCTCCAAAACTTTATGTATCTAATGTTATGACACAACCAGGCGAGACTGATAATTATGATGTCAAAGAGCATATTGATGCACTTACTCGACAAGTTGGTGAACCATTTATTGATTTTGTCATATGTAGCTCAGAATCCTATAGTAAAGATGTTTTACAACGATATGAAGAAAAGAATTCGAAACCAGTAGCAGTACATAAAGAACAATTAAAAGATAGTGGAATTAGAGTTTTAACGGCATCTAATTTAGTTGAAATATCTAATGAACACTATGTCAGACATAACACAAAAGTATTATCAAAAATGATTTATGAACTTGCCTTAGAATTAACAAGTACAATTCGCTTTACTCCTAGTGATAAAAAGAAATAATTATAAGCGAATTCGTAGTTATGATATGATAGCTTAAGTGTGTGTTTAGAATTAGAAAATAACTTTACACCTCATTGGCGATACTATAAATAAGAATAGAAAAAAGGGTTAGGAAGGGTGAGTGTTCAATGAGCTTTGCATCAGATATGAAAAATGAACTAACACGCATAGAAGTTGACGAATCGAATGCTAAAGCAGAGCTCAGTGCATTAATTCGCATGAATGGCGCACTTAGTCTATCAAATCAACAGTTTGTAATTAATGTACAGACAGAAAATGCGACAACAGCTCGTCGAATTTACTCTCTTATCAAACGTATATTTAATGTTGAAGTTGAAATTTTAGTTAGAAAAAAGATGAAATTGAAAAAAAACAATATTTATATATGTCGAACAAAGATGTTAGCGAAAGAAATACTAAATGATTTAGGAATTTTAAAAAAGGGAGTTTTTACTCACGATATTGATCCGGATATGATTAAAGATGATGAAATGAAAAGAAGTTATTTAAGAGGGGCTTTCTTAGCAGGTGGTTCTGTAAATAATCCTGAAACATCTTCATATCATCTTGAAATTTTTTCACAATATGAAGATCATTCCGAAGGTCTTACTAAATTGATGAATAGTTATGAACTCAATGCGAAACATTTGGAACGTAAAAAAGGGAGTATTGCGTATCTTAAAGAAGCTGAAAAAATTTCCGACTTTCTTAGTTTGATAGGTGGCTATCAAGCATTGTTAAAGTTTGAAGATGTAAGAATTGTCCGTGATATGCGTAATTCGGTTAATCGTCTTGTTAATTGTGAAACAGCAAATCTTAATAAAACTGTTAGCGCAGCAATGAAACAGGTTGAAAGTATACAATTAATTGATGAAGAAATTGGGCTTGAAAATTTACCTGATCGTTTAAGAGAAGTAGCGAAGCTCAGAGTAGAACATCAAGAAATATCGTTAAAAGAATTGGGTGAGATGGTTTCTACAGGGCCTATATCTAAATCAGGTATGAATCACCGTTTAAGAAAGTTGAATGAATTAGCGGATAAAATAAGAAATGGTGAACAAATTGAATTATAAAAAATGAGATTTTAAGACTGAGATTACAAATAAGCTCAGACATTAAAATCTCCTCATCATTCAGCAACCCCCTCGAGAGGAATCGAACCTCTATTTTAAGAACCGGAATCTTATGTGTTATCCATTACACTACGAGGGGTAAATATTGAAATAATCACATTTCTGTACGTCGTTCAATAATGACGGTACAATGAAAACGATAATTCTAGTTTACAAATGAAAAGGTTAAGCGTCAAATTGAATTTTTGATTAATAAGCTTAATCTTTGACCATTTTTGACTTTTAAGGTAAAATAATTTTAACAGTTATTATAAGGAGGAAAAATAAATGAATTTAATTCCTACAGTTATTGAAACAACTAACCGCGGTGAACGTGCGTATGATATATATTCACGTTTGTTGAAAGACCGTATTATCATGCTAGGTTCTCAAATTGATGATAACGTAGCTAACTCTATTGTGTCACAATTATTATTCTTGCAAGCGCAAGATTCTGAAAAGGATATATATTTATATATTAATTCACCAGGTGGCAGTGTAACTGCTGGATTTGCTATTTATGATACTATCCAACATATCAAACCAGACGTTCAAACAATCTGTATTGGTATGGCAGCGTCTATGGGTTCATTCTTGTTAGCAGCAGGTGCAAAAGGTAAACGATTTGCGCTACCTAATGCTGAAGTTATGATTCACCAACCATTAGGTGGTGCACAAGGACAAGCAACTGAAATTGAAATTGCAGCAAATCATATTTTAAAAACACGTGAAAAATTAAATCGTATTTTATCAGAACGTACAGGTCAATCAATTGAAAAAATTCAACAAGATACTGATCGCGACAACTTCTTAACAGCTGCAGAAGCTAAAGAATATGGATTAATTGATGAAGTAATGGAACCAGAAAAATAATAAAATAAACGTTGTATGATTATTGATTAATACACAAAACCCTAGTAGACGACAATGTATATTTTGTCATTTGTCTACTAGGGTTTTTATTTTAAATAATATATGAATATAGATTTAGAAAAAACGATGTAATTAAAAAAAGATAAATACCTTACAAAATGGATTATTACCGTTTTTCATTTATTAAAAGTGTTATTCAAACCGAGAGATTTTCATTTATCTATGTTTAATAAAATGATTGTTACTTTAAACTGATGAAATTTAACGTTTTGAGTGTTTTGATGATTGATACATGGTATTCAATGTTGTTGATAATAAAATGATTCCAACTAATATAAATAATATCGACATTAATATCATTGATAACGTACGTTCAAATGCAAATATACCATTAGCAATTAATAAAATACTTGCAATGATTAATAATATATATGTTAACTGAGTATCTTTCATTTTATATCCCTTCTTCTTACGATGTAATTCTTAAGCTTTAATTAAATCATCTAAAGCATTTCTTAAATTATTATACTTAAACTCAAAACCTAGTGCATGTAATTTATTTGGAAGTACTTTTTGTGTATCTAATATGACAGTAGACATCTGACCTAGCACTGCACGTAGTATCAATTTAGGTGCCCACGTTTCATGTGGTTTATGCATCGCACGTGCTAAAGTATAACCAAATAAGTTTTGTCTTTCAGGAATAGGTGCAGTTAAATTAAATGGACCTTCAGCGTTATCATGATTGATAGTAAATAAAATACCTCTAATTAAGTCATCGATATGAATCCAAGAGTACCATTGTCTTCCAGAGCCGAGTTTTCCCCCAACATATAAACGATACGGAAGTTCCATCATTTCAAGAGCACCACCATCGTCTGATAGAATAAGACCGAATCGACCTAAAACGACACGTGTACCGAATTGCTTAAATTTATTCGCAAACCGTTCCCATTGATATACAATTTCTGATAAGAAATCAAATGGAAGTGTTCGATATAATTCCGTATAACTTGTAAATAAATCTGGAGGGTAGTAGCCCATTGCACTTGCGTTAAATAAAACTTCTGGTTTGTGTTCACGTGTTTCAAAAAGTTCAAATAGTGTTTGCGTTGATTGAATACGACTAAGCATCATCGCTTGTTTGTGGGAAGATGTCCAACGTTTATTCAACGTTGCACCAGCTAGATTAATAACAATATCTATATCTGGTACTTGATGTTGCCAACCCTCTTTTGACCAGTTGATATACGTGATTTTGGGATGATTAGAAGTTTTATCCTGTCTGGTTAAAATTGTAATATGTGCATCGGTTTGTTTAATTTCGTTGACCAAGTGGGAACCGACCATGCCAGTTCCACCAGTAATTAAATAGCGTTTCATAGTTTCACCTCATCTGAAAATAAAAAGCTGTCATCTTATTGATACTTATTATTATTATTCATATTTTATACATTTTTTAGCCAATAAGATGTCAAGGACTTTTTTTAATATGCATTTAAAATAAAAACAGATTAGTTATAATAAAATTGTACCTTCGATAATTAATTAAACATCTCTTAATTAGTATGAGTATACCCCATAATATACTAACGAAGGTAAATTTTGACTCCCTTTAGTAGTGGATCCGTGCGAGCAACGTATGGATCCTTTTTTTCTATCCTAGAATACATATACCCATTTAATAGTGAATACTGTATAAAAGATTACAATTTTAATATTGTTTATTCCGTAAAATAAAAGGTTAGAGTGGTAATAAATTAAAGTATCTATGTTCTAACTATAAAATGTTTTTTAAATAATTATAAAATAGTAAAAATGAAGTTAAAACTAATTCTACTTTTTATACTTGTGAAATGGTTTCACTTTATAACACTGTTTATTTTAAACTTTTTTAAATGATGTTGTGAATCATTTTGCACAGGCAAATGTAATAGGTAAATTTACGAACACTCGTGTTAAGATTTGATTAAGTTATTTAAAAATGATGTTAATCAATCAGTATGATGTTATCATGTATGAGATAATTAAATATAAAGTTGTATTGATTGATTAAACTCAAATATCACTATTATATAATCTCATTAAACTTTTTATTTAATTATTCCCAAAAGTTCTTATGAAAAAATTTTAGGGAAATACTACTTTTAATTATTGAAAATAGTTGAGATTTGATTTTTTACAATGATTCAATAGTATTGTTTTTAAGATAAATTCGTGTTTAAGAATGAAAGAGAGGTAAACAATATGAGCGGTATCTCCAAATTTATTAGTGCGATTGTAGTTTTGCTATTATTAATAGGTTTAGCATTTGGTATTTACTCATTTGTCGATAGTTCAAAAAAAGGTAACGAACGACTCAGTGATAAAACAACACAGCAAGAAAAGAAAAAAGACGATAAAGACAAAAAGGAAAAAAAAGATAAAAAATCGGTGGAAGAAAAAAAGAATAATACACAACAAACGCAACAAGTTCCTCAAACGCAACAAACGCAACAAACGCAACAAACTGTTCAAACGCCACAAAGACCTACAACTCAAACTCCGGTGAGACAAAATCCACAAACAGGAGAAAAGAGAGCAAAAGAACCAAAAACTGATGAAAGAAAAAAAACTAGACAAGACAGTTCAAATTCTAAAGAAAGCCCAAATGAAAAAGATCAATCGTCAACACAACAAAAGCCACAACAAAATAAATCTAACCAGTCATCAGAGAATCGTCAAAGTACCCAAAATAAATCAAATCAAACACAGTCAACCAGACCACAAAACAATGGAAATAGTGGCAATCAAAATGCTAGTTCGGGGCAGAACACACAAAAACAAAATAATAACAATCAAAATTCTCAAAGCTCAAAAAAGGATTAATAAGAAATAACTTAAAAATTTTTGGAAAGTTCATCTTGTGACTATTCCTAAAAATAGTTTTAAGGTCACTTAAGTAAGCCATGATTCGTTAATTTTAATCTTTATTAACTCGAGTTAGCCCAAAGGGTGGGACTTCGAATTCAAAATGAATTCAGTCCCACCCTTTTTATGTTTATATAATCCAAAAAATTAGTAATGAAAGTAAGAATGAAATAAGTGAAATAGTTAAACAGCCTAATATACAGCCGCATCCTGAATGTGTGCAACCATAAGAATAAGTTTGATTAAAAGTTTTTAAATTTTGATTGTTTTGAGATGAATTTTTATTAAAATAATCATCTCCTTTATATCTATCATCACTCGGATCTATAACTTCGATTTTTTCGTCAGAATAATTATGATTCGACATTGTTTTACCTCACTCTAATTTTATTCAGATTCAAATTATAGAGTTAATCATAACAACTAAATAAAACAAATGCATGAATAAAATTTAATTTGGGTAGAGTTATTTAGAAAGCGAACAGTGATTAAATTACTATATAAGAATGGGGTCTATACTTTGTTTGTAATCGTTTTCCTACAAACTTTTATAATTTAACTTAGAAATTAAGTGAATTCACTTGCAATTTATAATACGTAATAGTAGTATTGCAAGTGTAAAGAGGTTAGATTTTGTCCCAGGTGGGACTTAAAAAGTCAAAGCTTAGTTATGATTGCCTCTCAAGTACCTTTGTTACAAAGATATAAGGAGGAAGGTAGTAGTGAAAGACTTAATTAAAGTTCAACAAAAGCTTATACCTGATCTTATAGATAAGATGTATAGACGCTTTTATATTTTATCTACTATCTCTCAAAATCAACCTGTAGGAAGAAGAAGTCTAAGTGAACATATGGATATGACTGAGAGAGTTTTACGGTCGGAAACAGATATGTTAAAGAAGCAAGAATTAATTCGTGTCAAACCTACGGGAATGGAAATTACTAATGAAGGTACTGAAGTATTAGCACAACTAGGTGAATACTTTAATGTTTATAGCGATGACCATAAATTGGCCAGTGCTATCAAAGATAAATTTCATATTAAAGATGTACATGTCATTCCAGGAGATTCCGATTCTAATCGAACTGTAAAACGTGAAATGGGTCAACAAGCTGGGCAACTTTTAGAAGGTATACTTTATGAAGATGCTATTGTCTCTGTAACTGGTGGTTCAACAATGGCGTGCGTGAGTGAGTCGATACATTTATTACCGTTTAACGTATTCTTTGTTCCAGCTAGAGGTGGACTTGGAGAAAATGTTGTTTATCAAGCGAATACAATCGCTTCGAGTATGGCCCAACAAGCTGGTGGCTATTATACAACACTCTATGTTCCAGACAACGTGAGTGAGTCCACATACGATACGTTAATGTTGGAACCTTCTGTCATGCATACACTAGATAAAATCAAGCAAGCTAATATAACAATACACGGCATTGGTGATGCGCTGAAGATGGCGCATCGACGTCAATCATCTCAAAATGTGATTGATAACCTTCAACATCATCAAGCCGTTGGAGAAGCTTTTGGATATTATTTTGATGCTCAGGGTCAAATAGTTCATAAGGTCAAAACGATTGGCCTTCAGCTAGAGGATCTTGAGAACAAAGACTTTATCTTTGCGGTTGCTGGTGGACAATCAAAAGGAGAAGCTATTAAAGCTTATCTTTCAATTGCACCGGAAAACACTGTATTGATTACAGATGAAGCCGCAGCAAAAGTCATTTTACAATAGTAATAAAAAGTTTAATACTTTTTAAATATCATTTTAAAGGAGGCCATTATAATGGCAATTAAAGTAGCAATTAATGGTTTTGGTAGAATTGGTCGTTTAGCATTCAGAAGAATTCAAGATGTAGAAGGTCTTGAAGTAGTTGCAGTTAACGACTTAACAGATGACGATATGTTAGCTCATTTATTAAAATACGATACTATGCAAGGTCGTTTCACTGGAGAAGTTGAAGTTATCGAAGGTGGATTCCGTGTGAACGGTAAAGAAATTAAATCATTCGATGAACCAGATGCTGGTAAATTACCATGGGGCGATTTAGATATCGACGTAGTATTAGAATGTACTGGTTTCTATACTGATAAAGAAAAAGCACAAGCTCACATCGATGCAGGTGCTAAAAAAGTATTAATCTCAGCTCCAGCTAAAGGTGATGTAAAAACAATCGTATTCAACACTAACCATGATACATTAGATGGTTCAGAAACAGTTGTTTCAGGTGCTTCTTGTACTACTAACTCATTAGCACCAGTTGCAAAAGTTTTAAGTGACGAATTCGGTTTAGTTGAAGGTTTCATGACTACAATTCACGCTTACACTGGTGACCAAAATACACAAGACGCACCTCACAGAAAAGGTGACAAACGTCGTGCACGTGCAGCAGCTGAAAATATTATCCCTAACTCAACAGGTGCTGCTAAAGCTATCGGTAAAGTTATTCCAGAAATCGATGGTAAATTAGACGGTGGAGCACAACGTGTTCCAGTTGCTACTGGTTCTTTAACTGAATTAACTGTAGTATTAGACAAACAAGATGTAACTGTTGACCAAGTTAACAGTGCTATGAAACAAGCTTCTGACGAATCATTCGGTTACACTGAAGACGAAATCGTATCTTCTGATATTGTTGGTATGACTTACGGTTCATTATTTGATGCGACTCAAACTCGTGTTATGACTGTTGGAGATCGTCAATTAGTTAAAGTTGCAGCTTGGTACGACAATGAAATGTCTTACACTGCTCAATTAGTACGTACATTAGCTCACTTAGCTGAACTTTCTAAATAATTGAAGCTTAACGGATAAGCACGTTATTTAAAGTTATAGCGTGGAGAGTGTAAAGCTCTTCTACACGTTCATAATTTGACTAGTGCTCTGTACTGTTTAATTAGATATATAAGCTTATGAGTAAGCGGGGAGCACATACGCTTCTCCGCTTATTTTTATATAAAGTTTTCCTATACGAAGGAGGAAATAGATAATGGCTAAAAAAATCGTTTCAGACTTAGATTTAAAAGGTAAAGTTGTTCTTGAGCGCGCTGATTTTAACGTTCCAATTAAAGATGGTGAAATCACTAATGACAACAGAATTGTTCAAGCATTACCAACAATCGAATATATTATTGAACAAGGTGGTAAATTAGTTTTATTCTCTCACTTAGGTAAAGTTAAAGAAGAGAGTGATAAAGAAGGACTTTCACTTAAGCCTGTTGCTGAAAACTTATCTAAGAAATTAGGTAAAGAAGTTATATTCGTTCCTGAAACACGTGGCGAAAAACTCGAAACAGCAATTGAAAACTTAAATGAAGGCGATGTTTTATTAGTTGAAAATACACGTTTCGAAGATTTAGATGGTAAAAAAGAATCTAAAAATGATCCTGAATTAGGTAAATATTGGGCGTCATTAGGTGATGTATTTGTTAATGATGCATTTGGTACAGCGCACCGTGAACATGCGTCAAACGTAGGTATTTCTACTCATCTAGAAACAGCAGCTGGTTACTTAATGGAAAAAGAAATTAAATTTATTGGTGGCGTAGTGAATGATCCACAAAAACCAGTAGTTGCTATTTTAGGTGGCGCTAAAGTTTCAGATAAAATTAATGTTATCAAAAATTTAGTTAATATCGCAGATAAAATCTTAATCGGTGGCGGTATGGCTTATACATTTATTAAAGCGCAAGGTAAGGAAATAGGTCTTTCATTATTGGAAGAAGACAAAATTGATTTTGCTAAAGACTTGTTAGAGAATAATGGCGATCAAATAGTATTACCTGTAGATTGTAAAATCGCTAAAGAATTTTCTAATGATGCAAAAATCACTGAAGTATCTATCAATGAAATCCCTTCAGATCAAGAAGCAATGGATATTGGACCTAAAACAGTAGAATTATTTAATAAAGAATTACAAGGTGCACATACTGTAGTATGGAATGGACCTATGGGTGTATTCGAATTTAGTAATTTTGCTAAAGGTACAATCGGTGTATGTGAGTCTATTGCTAAATTGGAAGACGCTACTACTATTATTGGTGGTGGTGACTCTGCCGCAGCAGCAATTTCATTAGGTTTCGAAGATGACTTTACACACATCTCTACTGGTGGAGGAGCATCATTAGAATACTTAGAAGGTAAAGAATTACCTGGTATAAAAGCTATTAATGATAAATAAGTTTTTAAATACTTTGATGTGGGAATAAAACAATAGAAAGTCATTTTTGCTTTCAACGTTTATTTCGAAATAAGCAAGTATTTGGATAAAAGCTTACAAATTTAACACTAAAAATTAAGGAGTGTAATGAATGAGAACACCAATTATAGCCGGAAACTGGAAAATGAATAAAACAGTTCAAGAAGCTAAAGACTTTGTAAACGAATTACCAACATTACCTGATCCTAAAGAAGTAGAATCAGTTATTTGTGCACCAACAATCCAATTAGACGCTTTAGTAACAGCTGTTAAAGATGGTAAAGCAAAAGGGTTAAAAATTGGAGCACAAAACGCTTACTTTGAAGAAAGCGGTGCTTATACTGGAGAAACTTCACCAGTAGCATTATCTGAATTAGGTGTTAAATATGTAGTGATTGGTCACTCAGAGCGTCGTGACTATTTCCACGAAACTGACGAAGAAGTAAACAAAAAAGCGCATGCTATCTTCAATCACGGTATGACACCTATTATTTGTGTAGGTGAATCTGATGAAGAACGTGAAGCTGGTAAAGCAAATAAAATCGTAGGTAATCAAGTGAAAAAAGCTGTCGAAGGTTTATCAGATGATCAACTTAAAGAAGTTGTTATTGCATATGAACCAATTTGGGCTATCGGTACTGGTAAGTCATCTACATCTGAAGATGCAAATGAAATGTGTGCTCACGTACGTCAAACATTAGCTGACTTATCTAGTCAAGAGGTTGCTGACGCTACACGTATTCAATATGGTGGTAGTGTTAAACCTAATAACATTAAAGAATATATGGCTCAATCAGATATCGATGGCGCTCTTGTAGGTGGCGCATCATTAAAAGTTGAAGATTTCGTACAATTGTTAGAAGGTGCAAAATAATTATGGCAAAACAACCAACTGCCTTAATCATCTTAGATGGTTTCGCAAATCGTGAAAGTGAACATGGCAATGCAGTTAAGCAAGCACATAAACCTAATTTTGATCGATATTATGAAAAATATCCTACAACACAAATAGAAGCTAGTGGCTTAGATGTAGGTCTTCCTGAAGGTCAAATGGGTAACTCTGAAGTAGGACATATGAATATTGGTGCAGGACGCATCGTATATCAAAGTTTAACTCGTATTAATAAATCGATTGAAGACGGAGAATTCTTTGATAACACTGTATTAAATAACGCTGTTAAACATGTTAAAGACAATGGCTCTGCGCTTCATGTATTCGGATTGCTTTCTGATGGTGGTGTACACAGTCATTATAAGCATCTATTTGCTATTTTAGAATTAGCTAAAAAGCAAGGAATAGATAAAGTATATGTCCACGCATTTTTAGATGGTCGTGATGTTGATCAAAAATCTGCTTTGAAATATATAGAGGAAACTGAAGATAAATTTAAAGAATTAGGTGTAGGCCAATTCGCTTCTGTTTCAGGACGTTATTATGCTATGGACCGTGACAAGCGTTGGGATCGTGAGGAACGTGCCTATAATGCTATTCGTAACTTTGAAGGTCCTACATTTACTTCAGCTAAAGCAGGCGTTGAAGCTAATTATAAAAATGATGTGACTGATGAATTCGTCGAACCGTTTATAGTTGAAGGCCAAAACGATGGTGTGAACGATGGAGACGCAGTAATCTTTTATAATTTCCGTCCAGATAGAGCAGCTCAACTTTCAGAAATCTTTACTAATAAAGCGTTTGATGGATTTAAAGTTGAACAAGTGGACAACTTATTCTACGCTACATTCACGAAATATAATGACAATGTAGATGCTGAAATTGTATTTGAAAAAGTTGACTTAAATAATACAATCGGTGAAGTTGCTCAAGATAATGGCTTGAAACAATTACGTATCGCTGAAACTGAAAAGTATCCACATGTAACATACTTTATGAGTGGTGGACGAAATGAAGAGTTTGAAGGAGAACGTCGTAGACTCATCGATTCTCCAAAAGTAGCGACTTATGATTTAAAACCTGAGATGAGTGCATATGAAGTTAAAGATGCATTATTAGAAGAGTTAGACAAAGGTGACTTAGATTTAATTCTACTGAACTTTGCTAACCCAGATATGGTTGGACATAGTGGTATGCTTGAACCAACAATTAAAGCAATCGAAGCAGTAGATGAGTGTCTTGGTGAAGTCGTTGACAAAATTATTGATATGGGTGGTCATGCCATCATCACTGCAGACCACGGTAACTCAGATCAAGTATTAACTGATGACGACCAACCTATGACGACACACACAACTAATCCTGTTCCAGTTATTGTAACTAAAGAAGGTGTTACATTAAGAGAAACTGGACGTTTAGGCGATTTAGCGCCGACATTATTAGATTTATTAAATGTTAAACAACCATCTGAAATGACAGGTGAATCACTGATTAAACATTAGATTAGATGCATTAAGATTAAGAATTTACAGCAACGTATAGATGTTCAAATTTTCTTGGTTTTATATGTATTATCATTTTATAAAAGTTTAGAAAAAGGCTATAATAGTCATATAATATAATTAAAGGAGATATTAAACATGCCAATTATTACAGATGTTTACGCTCGCGAAGTCTTAGACTCACGTGGTAACCCAACAGTTGAAGTTGAAGTATTAACTGAAAGTGGTGCTTTCGGACGTGCATTAGTACCTTCTGGTGCTTCTACTGGTGAACATGAAGCAGTTGAATTACGTGATGGAGATAAATCACGTTATTTAGGTAAAGGTGTGACTAAAGCGGTAGAAAATGTTAACGAAATGATCGCACCAGAAATCGTTGAAGGTGAATTTTCAGTTTTAGATCAAGTATCTATTGATAAAATGATGATTCAATTAGACGGTACACACAACAAAGGTAAATTAGGTGCAAATGCCATTTTAGGTGTTTCTATTGCCGTAGCTCGTGCAGCTGCTGACTTATTAGGTCAACCATTATATAAATATTTAGGTGGATTTAATGGTAAACAATTGCCAGTACCTATGATGAATATTGTTAATGGTGGTTCTCACTCAGATGCACCAATTGCTTTCCAAGAGTTCATGATTTTACCTGTAGGTGCTGAGTCATTCAAAGAATCATTACGTTGGGGTGCAGAAATCTTCCATAACCTTAAATCAATCTTAAGTGAACGCGGTTTAGAAACTGCAGTAGGTGATGAAGGTGGTTTCGCACCTAGATTTGAAGGCACTGAAGACGCTGTAGAAACTATTATTAAAGCTATCGAAAAAGCAGGATACAAACCAGGTGAAGATGTATTCTTAGGATTTGACTGTGCTTCTTCTGAATTCTATGAAAATGGTGTTTATGATTACACTAAATTCGAAGGTGAACACGGTGCTAAACGTAGTGCAGCAGAGCAAGTTGACTACTTAGAAGAATTAATTGGTAAATATCCAATCATCACTATTGAAGATGGTATGGATGAAAACGATTGGGAAGGTTGGAAACAATTAACTGATCGTATCGGTGATAAAGTTCAATTAGTTGGTGATGATTTATTCGTAACTAACACTGAAATTTTATCTAAAGGTATCGAACAAGGTATTGGTAACTCAATCTTAATCAAAGTAAACCAAATCGGTACATTAACTGAAACATTCGATGCTATTGAAATGGCTCAAAAAGCTGGATATACTGCGGTTGTATCTCACCGTTCTGGTGAAACTGAAGATACTACAATTGCTGATATCGCAGTTGCTACAAATGCAGGCCAAATTAAAACAGGTTCATTATCTAGAACTGACCGTATTGCTAAATACAATCAATTATTACGTATTGAAGATGAATTATACGAAACAGCTAAATTTGAAGGAATTAAATCTTTCTACAATTTAGATAAATAATATCTCTTTAATTTTTATAAGAGTTCACGCTTATTATTTAATATCTTAATTGAATTGTCCGTTGCAGAGTTGAAGCTGCAACGGGCTTTTTTAGTTAAGTACATTTTAAATTATTAATGTAAACTGATATAATGATGTGAGTAATTTTGTAAAAGGAGTACAATTATGACAGACTCAAATGCTAAAGAAATAAGAACTGGACGTTTAATTGCGATAAGTTCATTAGTGTTTTGTATTTTACTTATCATACACCACTTTATTGTATTAGATGAATCAACAGCTAAATCAATTTTATCTTTAGCTGGTCAAAAAACATCAGATACAGCAGTGAAAAACATTTTAAATAGTGACCGATACACTGGAATTATGTATATTTTAGCTTACTTAGCAGGTACTGTTGCTTTCTGGAATCGCCATCCATATTTATGGTGGTTTATGTTTGCCGTATATATTTCTAATGCACTATTTACACTCGTAAATCTTTACTTATTTATTCAAGGTATTTTAGATGTAAAAAATGTACTTGCAGTTTTACCAATTTTAATTGTAGTGATTGGATCTATAATTCTAGCAATTTATATGCTAGTTGTTTCTATTACACGTAAAAGTACTTTCAATAGATAGAAGTTTGATTACATCAATAAAGATGTGTTATAATTTCTTTCGTATATAATGAACGGAGGACAATTTTTATGCATACATTAATCATCGTTTTATTAATTATAGATTGTATTGCATTAGTGACTGTTGTATTACTCCAAGAAGGTAAAAGTAATGGACTTTCAGGTGCTATTAGTGGTGGCGCTGAACAATTGTTTGGTAAACAAAAACAACGTGGCGTCGATTTATTCTTGCATAGATTAACAATAATTTTAGCTATTTTATTCTTTGTACTTATGTTTTGTATTAGTTACTTAGGTATGTAGAGAATATTATATTTGTTTTAATGAAGTAAATGAATCTTAACCAAGACTGATAAATGATAGGGCAAATTAATCACATTTGCTATTAAGTATTATCAGCCTGAGTCCGACGATGTACTTGTCGGACTTTTTTATTTTATAATTGAGACAATCATGTTTTTAAATCATATGTTAAAGGGAATAATGATTTATCAAGTCAATTTGATAATAATGAAGAGATTTTTAAATATATGAAATAAATTGAAATACTTAACTTATTTAGGATAAATTGAGTACTTACTATAAGGGAGAGGGATTTTAATCATGCAAATTAAACTACCAAAACCATTCTTTTTTGAAGAAGGGAAACGTGCAGTGTTACTTCTTCACGGCTTTACAGGTAACTCTGCTGATGTAAGACAACTTGGGCGTTATCTTCAAAAAAAGGGCTATACATCTTATGCTCCACAATATGAAGGACATGCAGCGCCCCCAGAAGAAATATTAAAATCTAGCCCTTTTGTTTGGTTTAAAGATGTTTTAGATGGTTATGATTATTTAGTAGATCAAGGTTACGAAGAAATAGCAGTAGCTGGTTTATCATTAGGTGGCGCCTTCGCATTAAAACTAAGTTTAAATCGTGATGTGAAGGGGATTATAACTATGTGTGCACCTATGGAGAATAAAACAGAAGGTTCGATTTATGAAGGCTTTCTTGAATATGCACGTAACTTTAAAAAATATGAAGGCAAAGATCAACAAACGATTGATCAAGAAATGGAACAATTTCATCCAACTGAAACCCTGAGAGAACTGAGTGACACTCTAAATGGAGTTAAAGAACATGTCGATGAAGTAATTGATCCAATACTTGTCGTACAAGCAGAACAAGATACAATGATTGATCCTCAATCAGCAAATTATATATATAATCATGTCGATTCTGATGAAAAAGAAATCAAATGGTATCAACATTCAGGTCATGTGATTACCATTGATAAAGAAAAAGAGAAAGTCTTTGAAGATGTATATCAATTTTTAGAATCATTGGAATGGACAGAGTAAAAAATAAAGATGTAGGAGAGAAAGGAGGGGCATAATGAATTTAAAGCAATCCATCGAAGAAATGATAAAACAACCTGACTATGAACCCATGTCAGTATCTGACTTTCAAGATGCGTTAGGTTTAAACAGTGCCGACTCATTTAGAGATTTAATTAAAATACTCGTTGAATTAGAACAGTCTGGTTTAATTGAACGTACAAGAACAGACAGATATCAACGTAAACAATCCAACAAAACAAATTCAAAACTAATCAAAGGAACGTTAAGTCAAAATAAAAAAGGCTTTGCTTTCTTAAGACCTGAAGATGACGAGATGGATGATATTTTTATTCCACCAACTAAAATCAATAGAGCATTAGATGGAGATACTGTCATCGTGGAAATTCAAAAATCTCGTGGAGAACATAAAGGTAAAATTGAAGGTGAAGTAAAATCTATTGAAAAGCATTCAGTTACACAAGTTGTTGGAACGTATAGCGAAGCAAAGCATTTTGGTTTCGTATTACCGGATGACAAACGTATTATGCAAGATATCTTTATACCTAAAGGACAAAATTTAGGTGCTGTAGATGGTCATAAAGTATTAGTACAAATTACGAAGTATGCCGATAGTACTGACAATCCAGAAGGCCACGTCTCAGCAATATTAGGTCATAAAAATGATCCAGGTGTAGATATACTTTCCATCATTTACCAGCATGGAATAGAAATCGAGTTTCCAGATGATGTATTACAAGAAGCTGAAGAAGTACCGGATGTAATAGAACCATCTGAAATCGAAGGGCGTCGTGATTTAAGAGATGAATTAACAATCACTATAGATGGCGCAGATGCTAAAGATTTAGATGATGCCATTGCTGTAAAAAAATTAAAAAATGGCAACACCGAGCTTACAGTTAGTATTGCAGATGTAAGTTACTATGTAAAAGAAGGATCAGCTTTAGATAAAGAAGCTTATGATCGTGCGACAAGTGTGTATCTTGTCGATCGAGTAATCCCGATGATTCCACACCGTCTAAGTAATGGAATATGCTCATTAAATCCAGAAGAAGATCGTTTAACATTAAGTTGTCGAATGGAAATAAATGAACGAGGCGAAGTTGTAAAACATGAAATCTTTGATAGTGTAATACATTCAAACTACAGAATGACATATGATGCAGTTAACAAAATTATCACTGATCAAGATTCTGAAATACGTTCACAATATAAAGATTTAACACCTATGTTAGATTTAGCGCAAGATTTATCAAATAGATTAATTCATATGCGCAAACGTCGTGGAGAAATTGATTTTGATATTAATGAAGCGAAAGTACTTGTGAATGACGAAGGTATTCCAACAGAAGTGCTAATGAGAGAACGTGGCGAAGGAGAACGTTTAATTGAATCATTCATGTTAGCAGCCAATGAAACAGTAGCTGAACACTTCAATAAATTGGAAGTACCATTTATTTATCGTGTTCATGAACAACCAAAATCTGACCGATTAAGACAGTTCTTCGACTTTATTACCAATTTCGGTATTATGATAAAAGGTACAGGTGAAGATATTCATCCAACAACATTACAAAGCATTCAAGAAGAAGTTGAAGGTAGACCAGAACAAATGGTTATTTCAACGATGATGTTACGTTCTATGCAACAAGCACATTATGATGATGTTAATTTAGGACATTTTGGTTTGTCTGCTGAGTACTATACTCACTTTACGTCTCCAATACGCCGTTATCCTGATTTAACAGTGCATAGATTAATTCGTAAATATTTAATAGAGAATTCTATGGATAAAAAAGAAATACGTCATTGGGAAGAGACGTTGCCAGAATTAGCTGAGCACACATCACAACGTGAACGCCGTGCCATTGAAGCCGAACGTGATACTGATGAATTGAAAAAAGCTGAGTATATGATTCAACATATTGGTGATGAATTTGAAGGTATCATTAGCTCGGTTGCTAATTTTGGTATGTTTATAGAATTACCTAATACTATTGAGGGTATGGTTCATATCGCTAATATGACAGACGATTATTATCATTTTGATGAACGACAAATGGCACTAATCGGTGAACGTCAAGCAAAGGTCTTTCGCATTGGTGATACGGTCAAAGTTAAAGTGACACATGTTGATGTGGAAGAACGCATGATAGATTTCCAAATTGTTGGCATGCCATTACCTAAAAAGACATCATCACAACGACCTGCTCGTGAGAAAACCATTCAAGCTAAAACACGTGGCAAGTCGTTAGACCACACTAAAAGTGATCGTAATGGTAAAGGTAAAAAGAAAAAACGTAAGCAACGTAAAGGTAAAAATGCACGTAAAAAAGATAAACAAGGTAATACGCATCACAAACCTTTTTATAAAGATAAAAGTGTGAAGAAGAAATCGCGTCGAAAGAAAAAATAGTCAGCAAAGATGAGGTGAGTAATAGTGGCTAAGAAAAAATCAAAATCACCAGGTACGTTAGCTGAAAATCGTAAAGCAAGACATGACTACAATATTGAAGATACAATTGAAGCGGGTATTGCTTTAAGAGGTACTGAAATTAAATCTATACGTCGTGGTAGTGCCAATTTAAAAGATAGCTTTGCGCAAGTGAGACGAGGCGAAATGTACCTGAATAATATGCATATTGCACCATATGAAGAAGGGAACCGTTTTAATCATGACCCTTTACGTACACGTAAATTACTCTTGCACAAAAAAGAAATTCAAAAATTAGGTGAGCGTACACGAGAAATAGGTTATTCTATTATTCCGTTGAAGTTATATTTAAAACATGGTCAATGTAAAGTTTTATTAGGCGTTGCTAGAGGTAAAAAGAAATACGACAAACGTCAAGCACTTAAAGAAAAAGCGGTAAAACGAGATATTGATCGCGCAGTTAAAGCCCGTTATTAAGCAATATCATTGCTTAATCGGGCCATCTTTGATATGATTGATTGCAGTGTCAAATTGTTTTATTGATGATTTAACCAAATATTTTGTTAGATTGATTTGAATTGAGGGGACGTTCTTGGATTCGACAGGGGTCCCCCGAGCTTATTAAGCGTGTCGGAGGGTTGGCTCCGTCATCAACACATTTCGGTTAAATATAACTGACAAATCAAACAATAATTTCGCAGTAGCTGCGTAATAGTCACTGCATCGCCTAACAGCATCTCCTACGTGCTGTTAACGCGATTCAACCCTAGTAGGATATGCTAAACACTGCCGCTTGAAGTCTGTTTAGATGAAATATAATCAAGCTAGTATCATGTTGGTTGTTTATTGCTTAGCATGATGCGAAAATTATCAATAAACTACACACGTAGAAAGATTTGTATCAGGACCTCTGGACGCGGGTTCGAATCCCGCCGTCTCCACTATGTAGCCTATAACCTTTGTGGTTGTAGGCTATTTATTTTTGTTGCCACAGTATTGCCACAGATATGCCACAACATTAAAAAGACACTACCATTATAAGTAAGTAGTGCCTCATAAATATTTAACTATTTCTTTTTGTGTACTAGGATATAAATGTCCATAACGTGTGCTTACTTCTTCTATTGAAGAATGGCCTAACCTTTGAGCGATAACCATTAAACTAGCACCGTGATTAATTAAAAGTGACGCATGGCTATGGCGTATTTCATGAATTACAATTTTAGGAAAGTCATTCGGAAGTAACTTATAGGCGTTAGTAAACCAACGATCTATTTTTGACTCGCTAAACGCTTTGAAAAATGTACCGAATAGCACATATTCACTTTTATATATGTTATTATTTTGATACCAATTTAAATATTCTTTTAAGTCGTCCATCATGTGAGTAGGTAAGTAAATGTCACGTATGGCTGCTTTTGTTTTAGGGACTGTCACATCGCCGTGATAGTCCGTTTTATTTATGTGGATATAGTTATCGTCAAAGTTTATATCTTGCCACGTCAATGCTCGTATTTCGCCTTTTCTAGCGCCACTATAAAACAATAATTTGAAAAATAATTTTTGTTCAATAGTAGGTAGCACTTCATAGAATTGGTTAAATTGATCTAGCGTCCAATAATTAAGGCGTTTGTTTGATTCAATTTCAAAGTTACCAACTAATGAGGCAACGTTTGATGTTAAATCATGGTACTTCATAGCGTGGTTAAGTAAGGATACTAAAAACACATGCATTTTTTTAAGATATTCCCCTGAATGACCTTCTTTCAATTTCTTGTTTTGAAATTTCATAACATCTTGTGTCGTAAGATTAAAAACATCAATAGAATTAAAATGAGGTATTAGATGATTATTTAAATGTGTCTTTAAGGATTTAACACTTGAAGCCTTTCGACGTGCAGAATACCAATCTAAATATTCATGAGCTAATTTATCAAAAGGCAATTTATTAATTTGTCCTATACCTTCTAACTCGTCCATAATCTCGTTGCATTTTTTCACAGCCTCTTTACGCTGCTTAAAGCCAGAGCGCTTTATCTCTTTTCTTTTATTGGTTTTACCATAATAAGTAATTCTAAAATAATATGTACCACGTTTAGCATCTTTGTGAATATTGTGGGATAGGTTTAAGTTATGTTCTATGGAAATCACCTACTTTATTTCTTTCTTTTATGGGCGATGGTTATTTGTTCATCGTATGTGTAATTATAATTTGTATTTAAACTTAACTCGTTAATAATTTCTTTTAATCTAGTATCTTCAAGGATGCCTTTATTATCACATAAAGGTACGTGCATAAGTATTCCTGGTGATGAAGAACTAATAAAAATTTTTTCGTCAGAAATATTGTAGAACGATTTAATTTCTTTAATACGTTCAAATTCTAGGTAATATATTTTTTGACTTAAATAATGAACTAATAGTAATTTAAAATTACTATTTTCTGATATAAAGTTTACAAGGTAATTAAACAAATTACTATAAGAGAAGTCTATTCGTATTTCAATTTCAGGATAAGGTTTTAATTCTATAGATATTTCATAAGGTATAAACCCTTTTTTTAAGTCATTATCTTCAATTAAATCACAAGTTATTGCATATTTTTTAACAATCAAATTATCCTTTTTCTTAAAATTACTACTACGTCTATACGTTTCCACTTTACTAATATCATTTAACTTAATAATCAATTCATTAAAAACATTTTTAAATAAATCTGCCACATCAACATTTAATGCTATAGTAATTTTTTCTAAAGTATCAAATTGAATACCTCTAGTTTTTCCATTTAATAAAGAGCTTATGGAATTTCTAGAGATTCCAGTTTGCTCGTTTAAATCACTTATCTTTAAATTTTTTTCTTCCATGATTTCTTTTAATCGAAATACTATCATATAATCCCTCCTAACAAATAGATTTTAACACATATACGTGTTATTTATAACCATTAAATAACAAGTTTAGTTGACAAAATCACAATAACAATTATATAATGCATTTGTAACAAAAAATAACAACTTAACTTGTTATAATAGGAGGTTTTATAAATGACTAATTTAACTTACCCGATGTTATACATCGCAAGAAAAGAAAAGGGAGATACTCAAAGGAAAGTAGCCCAGAAATTAGGAATAAGCCCACAACGTTATCAGTTGAAAGAAAGTGGCAAAGCGTATTTCACATTACCAGAGGCTAAAATCTTGAGTGAAATGTATGGAATGTCAATTGATGATTTGTTTAGTAAGAATATTAAAGTAGGTTCATAGGAGGATAAAGATATGAAACAACAAGTAGTAATTACAAAAAGCGTCGTCGGTTGGTTTAATGTGAAAGACGTTAAAGGGAATTTACTTTTAAACATTGCACCTGATGCATTTAAGAAACATTTTCCTGAAGTTAGTCCTAACATCTCAATTGCATGTATTCAGTTAGATATTAATAGAATCGTCGAACTTAAAGATAAGAAAGTGAGTGTATAGGATATGGAAAAAGAACAAAAATTAAACAAACAAATTAAATTCGGAAAGGAAAATAAGAAAATGAAAAACTTAACTAATCAAGATTTTAAAGATATCGAAAATGAAGTGAAACGTGATCTAATTTTTAAAGACAAAAAGCATATTAAAAAAATGGCGAAACTATTACAAAAACGTCGTAACAAAGATATTTCAATTATTAAAAAAATGTATCCTTATTTAAATGATAATGAGATTTTAGAAATTACTAATGATTATCAAGAATACAAAAATATTGTTCAAGCTACTGAAACTTTTACTGACTTTCCTATTAATTACGAAGATTCTAATATTAGCAAATTCTTAACTAAAGACGATATTGCAGAATTAAAAATAGCTATTGAAGAAATGGCAATTTTTGTTGAAAGTTTGGAGGACTAATAAATGATGACAGAAATTTTAAAAGCATATGACGATGTAGCAGTAACAGCTATGAAAGTGTCTCAATTAAGAGGTGAGGCAGATAGAATTTCAGAGTTAACAGGTTACTTAGCTGAAAAATCTAAAACATATAGAGAAGAAGGTGACTTTTTAGGTGCTGAAGCTATAGAACTGATTGTATTAGATGATCTAGGAAGTGATTTTGATATTGTAAATGGTCAGTTTCAAGAAGAAATGAAAACTTGGGAACAAAAATATAAACGATTTGAAAATGTATGTACTTTTTACGGAATATCTGTACCTTCATTAAAAAATGAGAAAGTAATAAAACTCTACAAATAGGAGTGAAAACAATGGCTGCTAAATTAGATGTGAATAAACTAAATATTATGCATGCTATCAACTGGATTATTAAAAATGAAGAAGAAATTATATTTGAAAGTCAAAGTCAGTTAAGTTTCTTCAGTCGTGAAGATTTGGAGAAAATAGACTACTGTAAGTGTACTTTAGAAAGTTTAATTGAAGCTAAAGAAATCTATAATAAACAAAAAATTAGTTAAGTGATGGAGGAATAACTCATGGTTAAAGATTTAAAACAAATTAAAGAGAGTTTTGAAATAGCAGATATTTCTAATAAGATCCAAGCAGTCATTGACTATGTGTGTGACGAACAAGAAGGACTTGAAGAATTAAGAGATTATTATAGAGAAAATAATCAAGTAGTAGGAGAAAAACAGACTAATGACAATATGAAATCAAATTTCATAATTGTATCAACATTATTATCGGTCATTCGTGATTACGAAAATGAATTGAATGATATTGATATAGTTATAGAAAAAGCGTCATCTGATATGAATAGTTTGGCGACTAAATCAGATAACGCATAACTAGTACATTTTGAAAACCAAATGCACAGGAATAATATACCATTTCTGTGCTTATTCTTAAAACACAAAAAACGAAAGGTTGATTAAATGGACGAAGTTTCTTTATATAAAAAACATTATCAATTCCATTCTAAATTAGATAATGTTGATACACCTAATTTATCTCGTATAAAAGAGATTAGTAAACGAATTTACTTTGCTGCAATTACAACAGAAAAACAAATTTTTAATAATAAAGGAAGTGTTTATCACCAAACAAAAGATGAATTTGCAGGTGATTACATTAATAACCTTACTTTAGATTATACCATAAAACCTAGAGAAATAGGTGCAGTCTATGGAACTATTTCTGTTAAAACAACAGTAGAGAACGGTGAAGAGAAGAAAGAGGCACATTTTAAGTCTAGTAAAACAAATAGCTATGCAAAGTTTATTATTGATCTAATTACTGAAAAAGTAATTTACTCAAAAGAATTGGATAGCTTTATCAAACTAAAAAATAATCAATATGAAATTATAGATAATACTAATTTTTCGTTAGAGTATCCAGTAGACAATAAGTATCATATCAATGATTTCCTTGATGTAATGCTAGAGGTTTACAAAGAATATTTCATTAATGATTATCAATATAATATCTATCCTTACGCTATTGCAGGTAATGATTGGATATATAATTGCAAAGAATTAGAATTTGTAGATAAAAAAATTACCAGTAACGATTACTATATCATTAAATATGATGTAGATAAGAAGAATATAAACACTAACCTAGCACAACAATTCTTTGACTTAGTAAGCGACAATGAACGCAGTAAGAATAATTTAATGTTGGTACATGCTTATACTATGTATCGAAAAATGAAACTTATTCAAGCTGAAAAATGGTTCTTAATCAAAGACTTTGGGCGATCTGGTAAGGGTTTATTTATGGAAACTTTCGAGAAACTTCTAAATGTAAACAAAGTCAATTTTGATAGCTTATTATCATCTGGCTTTGAGGCTGCAAATGAATGGCTTAACTTTTATGGTGCAGATATTGCTCATGCAAATGAAACAGGTGAAATAAATAAAAGTATGATGAGAATATTACGCAAAATAGCTACTGGTGAGAATATTTCAGGGCGTGGCATACAACGAAATAACGTTAAATTTAAAAATAATGCAGTGTTAATTTTAGATACTAATGAAAGTGTTGATACAGGAGAAATTACAGCTAATAGAACACGTACAGTTAAGATTGCATTTAAGGATAGACCGAAGAACGAAACTGATGAAGAACGTTATAAAGCATTTAAACCATTTTGGGACTTTGTTAAGCCTAACGGAAAAAACTCAGTTAATGCGTCAGTATCATTTTTAATATTAAGTCTTGAGTATCTTAAACAAATAGGCAGAGAATTTAAGTTTAATAATGTAACACTTAAAAACTATTACAACGAAGATGAATTGACCGATACACAAATTCTAATACTAGAAACATTATCTAGGCAGGATTTTATTTTTTCAGGTGATGAAATCTTACAAAAAACTATTGAAGAAGATTATAAAAATCTTAGATATAAAAAAGCTAAAGAAGATATGAAAAAAATAGGTGTAGCTATCAATAAACAAAAATGGATAGAGGGACAAAATACTAAAGTTCATATTGTAGAAAATAAAGAATTATTCATTATGGCATTGGATTTAATTGAAACTTAAGTTAGTTTAACTCTTACTAACCTTTGCACTAACTTTGAAACCACTTTAATAACAGGCACTAACCTTTATAACTTAAATATTCTTTAGCGTGCTTTGTAAATAAATAAATAGATGTATGTAAAGAGAAAAGAATGAGTTAAAAGGGTTAGTGTTCTATTGGAGGTATTCTCATGAAAATGTACAATGCTGCAAAGTATCTACTTAGTAAAGATGTGCAAGTTGTACCTTTAAACGATAATAAAAAACCAACGGTAGCATTTAAGAATGTAACTATTGATGATGATTTTATAGATAGTAATTATTTAGCATATGCAAACACAAATGTATTAGGTGTCCTTACTCGTGGTTTATGGTGTATCGACATAGATATTAATCATGTAAATGGTGAAAATGGCTTTGATAGTTTGAAAGACATTTTTTACTATGAGGAGTTTGTTACTAATGCACAAAATACGCTAGTGCAAACAACAGCAAGTGGGGGGAAACATGTAATATTTAAAAAACGTGAGGGCGTTGAATACGCTCAGAAAATAGGATATTTACCATCAGTAGACATTAAAGCACATGATAATAACTATTTTGTACTAGCTGGAAGTAAAACAGCTAAAGGGCTATACACAAGTAATAAGAAACCAGTGATTGCTTATGATGGTGAATTTGAAGATCGTATATTTTCAAAGCGTGGCAATTACCTACAACAGACTATGGAAAAGTTTTCAGTAAAAAGTGTGTTACCTAACCACAATTTCAATCATTTACAACATACTGGCAAAGGTGGACTAGGTAAAGAAGCATACAATCGTGTAATCAATGGTGAAAGCGTAGAACGTAATAATGATGTATATAAGGCTATTAGTTACGCATTACAATGTAACGTGGATATAGAGCCTCTAAAAGTAATTATTGGTGATGTTAAAGCAAATGGTGATGAATTTACTTTAGAAGAGTGGGAGGCCTCATATAACAGTGCAAGAAACTCATTGCGAATTTAATATAGATGACGAATTAAGAAAACTAGGTTTATTAGTTGGAATATCCGAAGAAATATATTATTGCTCAATTAGTCGCATATCAACATTGTATCTTGAAAACTTTGGGACTAAGTGGGTAGCATGGCGTGAAACTTACGATTTACAGAATAATAAAAGAGTATCTTATAGAGCAATAGCAGAAGGCAGTTTTGAATTAGTAGCTGCAAGAACTAAAAATTATTTAAACTACATTAAAAGAAAGCAGGGAATAAAATGAACGTTGAAATCATAACAAATCAATTTGAAACAAGAGCAGGGACACTATTAAGGGCTTTCAGTGGTTTAAGCGAGAGCAGTTACAAAGCACCTTATGTATTTAAGATATACAATGATCCATTTAATACTGTGTATCTAATAAGCAAAGGTAAGATGTATGCTCATGTATTGATAAAAGATTGTGAAGTGAGAAAAACTTTTGAAATCGCCTCAGTAAAGCATACTGAGAAGCTTATAGAAAGCATTGAAGGGCATTATGCTGGTTATGATTTATATGATGGCACACATGACACCATAAGCGATATGATGGCTAGTTTCATGTTTGATAATGATTATTTCATGTATGGACTAGAAACCTTTGCTGAAAGTAATAATAGTGACATATTTGATTATATGAGTAGAGATTTCAATATAGATGAACTTGAAGGTGTTCAATCTAGTAATGCAGATGTTATAGGTAATATGGAGGCATTGTATCAGTTAGCTACTGGAATTAATGAACCAGCACCAGAATTAGTTGAGGGGCTTAAAATCATTACTGAGTTTATCCAGAATGAGAAGGCTAATGAAGTTGATAGTAAAGCATTGATTAAGCGACTGAATGAATTGAAACAGTCTTATTATGATGGAGTGAAAGCGTAAAATTATAGGTCATGCACTTAATAGGTGCATGGCTTTTTATGTAAATCGTAATTGTTAAGATTTGTTAGTTGTAGAAAGATTAAATTAGGTCAAATAAGAACATTTGTTCCGTTATAGAAAGTCTGTGCTTTAGTGTGGAAGTAGTTTTAAACGCTTATTTAATAATGTTTATAGGTTGTTAAGTAGCTATTGAAAATCTGAATAAACAAGAACATTTGTTTGTTATTTTGGTGTAAATTTAGTATAATAGTGTTATAGGAGTTATATACTTCTATATCGAATAAAAATCTGGGTTAAATATTTGTTGTTTACTTATTGCCTAAATATTGCCTCCTCATTAAAGATGAAATGAGGATAAAACAATGACAATAACAATTGAAAAAGAATTAACGAACGATCATATCAGAGTATTAAACGTATTACGCAACACTAAGCACGAGATTATTACTAAGCAAAATATATTTAATCAATTGAATGTGGAATTTAACCGAAACAACGACAGATGGTTAAGAAATACGATTAATAGTTTAGTAGTTGATTATGGTTATCCAATCGGATACAGCTATAAAAAAGATGCAAGAGGTTATTTCATGGTTAAATCTGAGGAACAGAAAGAATTAGCCTTAAGAAGTATCGAGCGTCATATCGAAGGTAGTTTGAAGCGATATGAGGCGTTAAAGAAAACTGAGATTTAAGTTTATCTAGTTCGTGGTGCTGCTGAGATTGCACAAGAGTAATAAATAAAAAATATAACTGAAACGAGGTATATCATTGAAAACAGCTAAATACTTTGATGAATACAATGAATATGTGACAGGTCAAAGAGAGAATATCAATAAACTTGAAAAGGAACGCCAAGAACTCACACAACGAATTAAAGAGGATAAAGTTAAATATAAAGAACTAATTGCAAACTCACAAGATGATGAGGCTGACAAACTTTATACCACATTTGATAGTAATGAGAAGAAATTGAAAGCATTAGAGAAACGCTTATCGACTAAAAAAGAAGTGTTTGATGAAGCTAGACGTAAAAAGGCTATTGAATTAATCAAACATCAGGCAGATTTACCTCATTTGTACCAAGAGGATAAAGAACGCATATTAGCAAAATTTGAGCCAATCGTTGAGGAATATAACAAAGTGGTAGATGAAATCGCAGCATTAAATGACGAATACGAATATGAGTTTTACAGATTCGTTAAGCCTTATGACAAAGAAAACTTTGAGAAGGATAAGGAAGTAAGAGCAGAAATCAAAAATCATTTCAGCCCTAATAAATATTCCAATTATGTGAGTGGAGACGAACTACCATTCATTGATATAAGAAATAAAATGCAATTAAGAGGTGCTAAGTAATGGCTAGAAAATATAATTTAGATAAGGTTAGCAACTATCTTTTAACGGAAACAAAATTATCTGCCGACGAATGTCACAAAGTATTAGATGTAGTAGAAGAACAATTCTCTCAAAATATCCGACAACAGAAAAAAGATGAGCTAGCTCAAAAGTCACAAAGAGAGTCAAGTTTTAGGAAAATGGCCGAAGAAAATAGAATTGTTAAATAATAAATATCTTGCCTATCCTCAGAGATAGGCTCATTTTATTTGTGAGGTGCATACATGAACCTTAAAAGAGTGAAATATCCACTAATTTATCATGAAAATAAAATATCTGAGTACACATTGCTAACGGAATATAATCCTAAGTTTATCAATACTAAAATTAAGGCTATCACTATGCAAATAGAGATGATGTATCACTTAAACATCTCCCACATGACTACAAGTGATGTTCACGGCGTTATAACTATCTCATATCCCTTAGAGAAGTTAGCAATTACTATTATAGAAGAAAAGGAAAAGTTAAAGTATTTCCAAACGAAATCTAATAGCAATATGCAGCAGTTAAAACAGGTCATTAAGCGATATACACCAGGTGAACAAAAGGAAATCATGTATTATATGCAGTCCAATGGTTCGACGATAGATTATGACCTCATAGAACGCCTACAACGTGACTTATACAAGCTAAGACAGAAAGTAAGTGTAAAGGCATGAGTTACGACAGAGAGGCTATAAAACAGTTTATAAGTGACTACTCAAAAGAGAACCATGATACTACATATAATGATGAAAATATCAATGTAGATGATTTCTTTTCACTGAGTGATGAAGCCGAACCTTTTTCACTAAATGAGAATACTAGTAATCAAGCATTCTTTAATGAACTAGATCAACTTATTTATGCAGTAGGAACTAGAAGGGAATACTACATATTTTTCTTACTATGTGAAGGAAAATCAATGAATGAAATTGCAAAGATATTCAATTTAAGTAGAGAAAGAATACGTCAACTATTGAATGGTTTATTAGATAAATTATAGGAGGGATAACTTGAGTACATTAAATCCTAGACAAGAGAAATTTGTCGCTGAATACTTAAAAACGTTAAATGTAACACAAAGTGCAATTAAAGCTGGATATAGTCCTCATACTGCAAGCGAACAGGGGAGTAGATTACTTAAAAATAAGAAGGTAGCAAAATATATTGATGAGCAACGTAAGAGGGTAATTGATGAGGGTGTACTATCTGCTAACGAATTACTTCATATCTTAAGTAATGCAGCAGTAGGTGATGAGAGTGAAGTGAGAGAGGTTGTCGTTAAACGTGGTGAGTTTCAACGCAATCCCGATACTGACAGAATGAACCTAGTTTATAACGAACATGTAGAAATGGTAGAAGTGCCTATTAAGCCGAGTGACCGTTTACGTGCTAGGGATATGTTAGGTAAGTATCATAAGCTATTTATTGATAAGAAAGAGTTATCTACGGACACACCGATTTTTATTAATATAGGGGAGTGGCCGGAAGATGAGGAAGAAGAAAAACGTAAAGCATTAGATGAACTACATGAGCAACACCCTAACAGAACAATGATTATTAATGATTTACCATTAGAGGACTGAGAACCATGTGTGATACTGCCGATAAATTAAATATGATAAGCATTGAAGATATGTATAACAGAGCGATGGCGATAAAGAAATGTTCCGTCATCTATTATGATGATCTTATGAACGATAAAGAGCGTGCAGTGTGGCATACGTTGAGTAAAATTCAAAAAGGATTAGGAGTAATACTACCGTTTAACTTAATGATTGCCAGAAACGGTGTAGATAGGCGCATAGTACCATCTATAAAATTGAATGATGATAGGATATTTATTTATCCGAATAGATAGCGTTAGGCCTATGAGGTTTGACGCTTATTTTTTACATAAAATCAGGAGTTAAGATTAATGAGATTAAGAAAAGCCACTATTAATTATTTAGAGAGCGAATTTATATATTATAAACACTTAAGCAGAGATATAGAACGTATTAGAAATAGTAAGGCATACCCCTCACAGTACGATAAGCAAAAAGCATTGAAAAATAGACGATTGAAACGGTTAACGAGAATTAAGGAGGCAATAGAGCACGTATATATAACGAGTAATGAAGATAGTCGGATATTGATAGATAGGTATTATTTCAACAATATTGATAATTTAAATTTAACAGGTGTAGCACTTACGATTAATGTTAGTAAATCAACTGCGTACAATTTAAGAAACGATATACTACTACGTTTATCAGATGAATTAGGGATATTACGTTAAATATAGAATTTGATAAAACTTGACGTTTAAAAGGCCGTTTCACAATAAAACATGTCAAAGCAATACATTTTTATAGCTATATAGGGATTTGCAAAATTAGGCATAGAAACACTTATTACAAATGGACAAAAAAGATACTTGTAAACCCAATTTTTAAAATAGGGAAGTGGTTTAATCAGTCAAAATATGGATAGTGGTATGTATAATTTTGTATACACCTCATACTAAGCTAACGCACTACTTTAGTGCATGAGCTGATGTAACGGTTTGTGGATAAAATAATTAGCACTAGGTACTAAAATGTAGTATAATGATATTGTGTAGTTGCAACTAGTATCATTCCCCGATATTAGTTGCTTTTTTAATATCTAACCTTTTTATTTTGTGCAACTAAATATATAATGTAAAAAACTACACATGAAAGAGGTTAAGGGGAATGTCTAAACGCAAGGTAAAATTTAAGATATTCAAAATTAGCAATTTAATAACAGATACAGAAAAAAATAATACTATTTATAACTATTACAACCATAGAATTGTTGATTTTATTCTATTGAATATCTTAAGTCATAAGAAAAAAGACAGAAAAAAAACTTATAACTATAAGACGGAAACTGTATATTTGCTAAATTACAATCCGTACTTTAATTCTGAATATAGTCATGGGCAAATTGTTACAATTAGACATGGCAAAGAGCAAAGAAATGTAGATGTAGAAGATTTATCTTTGGTTGGACTTATTAAAACCAATCAAGGTATCGAATATAAAATAGATTTCTTCATTAATAATCAAAAGGGTTATATATTTGTTGAACAAGATGAAAACTATGTTTTAACAATATCGAAATTAAGATCTTTATTAAGATTGTTTAAAGCAGAGGTAAGGCAGTATGTTAAATACTTAAATACTCTAGAAGATGATTATCTAATTGAGAGTAAACCTATAATTGATATTGAAATAATAAAACCATTAGATATTAAAGAACAAATAAAATTGTTAACGTCAGTTAAATCAGTAAGCTTATTTGAAAAAGACCAAACACAAGATAGAGATATTGAGGACATTGACTTTGATAATGAAAATGGCGATAATAACTTTTTCAAATTAGCATCAGAAACTATAAGTGAGTATGATATTGGTGAGTATGATACAATTCTAAAATTGACAAAATTTAGAAATAAAAGATTTGCGGGAGATTTAGAAAGATTTATCAATTATGTCATAGAATCAGAAAGATTTGGTGGTTATTCGATTGAAGGTACAGATGCTTATGGAGTTAATAGAGTATTTACACCTGATATGCTCACGAGAGATATTCAATTTGAAGACGAAGCTGATAGTAATGGAATAGTAAATATTAATAAGAAAATTGATTTTATAAGGAATTATCTATCTGACAATAGTGAAAATATGCCTGAAACTGCAATAAGAACTGAACCTGATTATAAAAATATTAAAGAATTTTTAACTAAATTCTCAAAATTTAAGGGTGATTATATTGAAGTCGAAAAAAAAGAAAAGGAAGAATAGTGTCAATTCTCTTTTAACGCTTTTTAGAAACCATAAATCAGTTTTAAAAGATTATCGACATTATAAGAAGTTGCTTTGCATTACTATATTATTATCGATAATCATATCATTGATTTTGAATTGTTCGTCAGATAATATTTATAATTCAGTTGCTGATTTTAATAAGTTAATTTTACCTTACTATTCAATTAGCATAGGCTTTACTATTACATCAGCTACCTTTTTAATTAACTCTATGACCAAAGAAAAATATATAGATATTGATAAAGAAACTAATAATGAACAATTGACCAAAAGAAAATTAACAGTGTTAAAAAGTAAATACATTCGAGTTATGTCTTTAGTAACTTTTTATGTATTATATTCATTAACGTTATTGATAATTCTTTTTATGCAAATCCTTATTGGTAAGTATATTATAATAAATCAAAAAATTTCTTTATTAGTGAATATTCCACTCGTTTGTGTTCAATTTTTCTTAATATTTTATTCTTTCGTTATTTTTTTTCTAATAGTTTATTCAGTTTATCTATTTAGTATTACATATATAAATCAAACTATAGAGCAAGCTGGTAATGAATTTAAAAAATAAATTGGGATCATAACGCAATAAAAAGAGGAAGTTGCAGAGAAAAAGATAAAAATAATAAAGACATTAAATAATTGTAGATAATACAAAACGCTAAGAAATGTCCTGTGTTGCAGTGAGGATTGAGTTTGTGTGACTACGGTAAGTTATATAATAAAGGATGTCATGCTATACAACATCCTTTATAAATTGCGTTCTATAAAAATTAATTCGACTTAAGTAAAGAATAAATTTTTAATAGTTAATGCTATACCTAAAATAGTAGCAATAAAAGAAAAAAAGCCTATGAGTAAACTTTTTATGAAAGAAAGCTTAAATTTAATTAATTCATCTCGTTGGTGACTTTCATCGTTAAATATCCAATTGTAAATAGAAGTAATTATATTTCTCAAAGTTTGTATCAGCCAGTAAGAAATAAGAACTGAAGTAATAATAATAATATAGTTATCAAAATGAGTAAGATTTTCTATACCTTTTCTAATAAATATGTATATATGATAAGAAATAATAATTATTAGAGTAGTTATTTTAACAAATTTTAATAATGAATTTTTACCTTTAAAGTAAACTACATAAAACATCATTAAATACAATGCAACTACCCAAAATATAAGAATTAAAGAAACAGCGCTTGACAAAGCTTCAATTAATGATTTATTCATAAATGTAACCTTGTATGCTAAAATAAATGCATAAGTTATTAATGTAAAAGGACTTAAAAATAAAGCGCCGATAGCATTTTGCAAAAATGTTTTAATTTCTAAACTTTTAAAGTAGTTACAAAAATGATGGAACTGCTTTTGCTTTTTTGCTGAGAGTTTCATAAAAAAACACTCCTGTTTAGCAAGTTTAATTCTATATAAAAACTATAAAAAATATATCATAATGAAACTTTTTCTTACAATACTTTTTGTAAAAATGAAATGATTTGTTTAATGATAATTTAAAGGGCAAAAAAGGGTACAGTTTTGAAATAAAGGACAAGAGTATGAAATTATTAACAATATAAGACGTTGAGAAACGTTCTGTGTTGCGATGAGTGAAACGATTAACTCTGGATTTACCCATGTTATTTTTTTACTAAGAGTAACATTATGAGTAATTAATTAATATTGAAGTGATATAAATGAATTTAACAGTTCGGGAGGTGATGATGTTATGTTAAAAGATATAACATATTTAAAGCTATTGGATCTTGAATATAAGATGCTTTGTAGCTAAATTTAATCAACATTATCACAAAGTATCTTATTTATTAATAAGTAAAATAAATATACTTGTGAAAGGTTGAAAACAATGAAAACAATGATTTATCCTCACCAATATAATTATATCAGATCGGTTATTTTAAGATTGAAAAATGTATATAAAACGGTAAATGATAAAGAAACCGTCAAAGTTATTCAATCGGAAACCTATAATGATATTAATGAGATTTTTGGTCATATAGATGACGATATTGAAGAATCTTTAAAAGTATTAATGAACATCAGATTATCAAACAAAGAAATTGAAGCAATACTTAATAAATTTTTAGAATATGTAGTACCTTTTGAACTACCTAGTCCGCAAAAACTTCAGAAAGTATTTAAGAAAGTTAAAAAAATAAAAATACCTCAATTTGAAGAATATGATTTGAAGGTAAGTTCATTTGTAGGATGGAATGAACTTGCATCAAATCGGAAATATATAATATATTACGATGAAAAAAAACAATTAAAAGGACTTTATGGAGAAATTTCTAATCAGGTTGTAAAGGGGTTCTGCACAATTTGTAATAAAGAATCTAATGTTTCATTATTCATGAAAAAGTCAAAAACCAATTCGGATGGTCAATATGTAAAAAAAGGTGACTATATATGTCGAGATAGCATTCATTGTAATAAACAATTAACAGATATTAATCAGTTTTATAATTTTATTGATAAACTAGATTAAGGAATAAACTATGTTTGTGAAAATTGTGATTGTTAAATAATATTGTTTACCGTTAATTATGGATATAAATAGCTTTAAATTCAGAGGGCAAAAAAAGGGCATAATTTTGATGATAAGGGCAAATTAAATAGTTAGCACACGGACAAGTTAAATAATTCGTTTCAAGCGTCACTCATTGAGTGGCGTTTTTTTTATTTTAAGAAATTTTTTAATACATATTGTAATAAATTTTAACTCGGGTTAGCTTATTGTTGGAGGTGCTAAAATGAACTATAAAATCGAAATTTTAGATGATTGTAATGTGATCTATGTTAGAAATAAAGGTAAGTATGGTAGTAATAAGAATTATGAAATGATGAAGAATTTTAAAGAGTGGATTAAAGAAAATTGTTATTGGAGATATGTTGAAACTAACGGAATATTAGGTGTAGCATTAGATGATCCGCAAATTGTCGAAGAAGAATCATGTAGATATGATTTAGTTTTAAAAATAGACGAAGATGTAAAGATAAATGATTTTATAAATTCTCGAAGTTTTACGGGAGGAAAATATGTTGTTTTTGCATTACCACATACAACAAAAGACGTGAAAGACTTCTATTCTAATTTACCAAACATTATAGATAACAATAATTTGAGAGTAAAAAATGAACCTATATTAGAGCGTTATAAGGAAGAAGAGGGAAAAGATAAGTATTGCGAAGTACTAATACCAATTTTATAATTCTGAGAAACGTCCTGTATTGCAGTGGGGAATGTACTTATGAATAACTGTATTGAAAAGGTGATTTGGAATCGTTACAAATAGTAGATAGTTTAACATATACAATTATTGGCGGTACTATTTCAAAAATCAAAGGGGAACAAATTCTATATTTGCATTTTAAATAATCATTGCCACAAATCTTTCTTGTTTTTGCAATTTTAACATTTTACACTCAACGTCTAAGGTAACCAAAACATTGATATGACAACAATCATAAAGGTTTTTAAATTCATTAATAATGCTATTTATCAACTCCCGCCGTCTCCATTATATAGCCTGTAACCCATGTGGTTGTGGGCTTTTTATTTTCGTTGCCCCAGATATGCCCCAGCACATAAAAAGCGTCCTATAATTAGGACGCAATATTATCATAAATCGTGATTGATTTATCCATAGTATTAATTTGTGTAATTACTTTATGAACCTTTTCATCTTCAGTATAAATATCTTCCTTAATATTGTACTTAAAGTATACGAGTTGTCTATTTGTTGCTTTATCAACAATGATTATATCTTTTGAAAAGTAGTCACAAGTAATATCGAAACTAGTTTCATTAATAATATTCCAATTAAATATTTTCATATATAATCTCCCTTATAAGTATTTTACTATTTCTTTTTGTGTACTGGGATATAAATGGCCATATCTGTTATATACTTCGTTGCTATTTGCATGGCCTAAACCTTGAGCTATCACCATGATACTTGCACCGTGATTGACTAACATAGACGCATGGCTATGTCTTAATTCATGTATAACGATTCTAGAGAACTTCTGACCGTCTGGCAGTTGTTCATCTAATGTTTTTAATGCAGTGGTAAACAAACGATCTATAGTTGATTCGCTTTAAGCTTTGAAGAATGTACCGAATAATACATAGTCATCTTTATATACATTGTTTTCTTTGTACCATTTTAAATATTCTTTGATATCATTCATCATATGAACAGGTAAATATATATCACGTATTGCTGCTTTTGTTTTAGGGGCTGTCACTTCACCGTGATAGTCTGTTTTGTTTATATGTATGAAACTCATCATCGTAGTTAATATCACGCCATGTGAGGGCTCTAATTTCGCCCTTACGTGCACCAGAGTAAAAAACAGTAGCTTAAAGAATAATTTTTGCTGTTGTGTAGCTAAGCTTCATAGAATTGATTAATTTTATATAGCGTTCAATAATTGAAACTTTTGTTTGATTCAATTTCAAAATTATCAATTAATGAGACAGTTGGTGATGGTGCTGAAATAAATGACGTTGTAAATAAACGTGATGAATATAAAGAGAGTATACGGTATTATAATAATCATTTAGTTTTAGTGAAGTATAATGAAAAATCTATATGTAAGTTAAAATATCTTCGAAATTAGTGTGATTTCTCTTTAAAAAAATATTTATATCATAATGCTATAGTTATCTTTTGTAATCTGTATGATAAGATTTTATTCGGATTTCTCATTTTTATATCAGCATCAGTATTATTATCAAATTTTTTTACTTCATCGATTGTTTGTTATATAACAGAATTGTGGACTTCTTGTTGTTCGGAAGATGAAGAATTTTCTTGCATTTTATTTTTTTCTTCACCAGAATTATGGTACTTAGGACTTCTTTTTTTAAATTCCTCAAATTCCTTCATTTCTTCCTCATTCATGTCATTAAATCGATTGATCACTTCACCTGTACTTTTGTTTACTACAGCACAAAATTTTATAGGAGTTCCGGCTGCATCTCTTACAAGGTGTTCAACATAATATTCATTAGCATTGCTTCTATCTATATTTGTTTTAAATTCAAGAACTTGTTGCTTATTAATCCCTTTATTAATGTAATAGTTCGAGACAATTTGTTCTGCTTCTTGAGCGGAAATTTGTTTTTGAGCTGTTTTTTGTTTTTGATTACTATTAGAATTTGTTACGCTCCCATTAGTTTGCATATTATCCGTTTTATTTTGTTCTTCTTTTGGATTGCTTTCTGTTTTTTTTACATTTTCTTGTCCACATGCTGTTAATATTATTGACGAGAGTGCTAATGTTCCTAATAGTTTCAATTTCATTTTATATCCCTCCGTTTAAAATGTTGTTAAAGTTCACCTAAATTATAATAACATTACAATATTTATGAATATACAATATTCATAAATACGTTAAAGTTTTTTGTGTTTAAGAGCTTAGAGAAATATTCTATTATGTTGAAAGAGGTAGTTTTAAATATAAAATTGCTAATTGTATATATATTAAACGAGGGGAGACATATTGAATATTTACATTGCCATCGTATTAGGATTAATTTTTGTATTCTTATCTGATATGGATTATAGAAGGAGAAACAATAGTACAAATATGGATAAGAAAATGATAAAGATTAGCTTTTTTACATAGTGTAATTACTTTAATTATGGTTAGTTTAGCTATATATTTATCTTATTTTAAATAATCATACGAAGAAAATATAGAAAAAGGTAAAAATACCCTTAGAAGTAGATAATCTAAGATAATGTAAAAAGAGATGTGTCATAATCAGATATTATTTTTTCACAATTTATTATCAATGAACTTTTGCGATATAATGTGTTGATATACTGCAGTGTTAAACTATAATGAGATTAATTAGTGTATTAGAGGTATATGGTATCTTTATTAAGTTGTTTAATACGAATCTAAACTAATGTCCTAAAATAGTTAAAGGTTTTGAAGAAATGTTTTAATAAAATAACAATAATTATTATTTTATTAAAACATTCTCAACCATATATTTTACTAATTAAAATTTTTAAGAAGGAGAATTTATTTGAGTTTAAAGGAAATATGGAAAGTTCTCATAAATAAAAAATGGCAAACTGAAGAAATATGTTATTTAATATTGTATATATTTTTAGCGAGTATTTTTACCACGCCATTGTTTGGTATTCCTTTGGGAGTTTTAGCATACTTATATCTTAATGAAGAAATATTGAAGTAGTTAGCATATATTTCTCATTAAACTTCAAATCGATTTTTTATTGAAAGTTGGAATAATCATTTTAGATGTTATATTAAAGACTTTTACATATAATATATCTTAAAAATATAAATGATTAATACTAAACTACTAAAACTGTTTATTAGAAATAATGCCGTTTTTACGATAATTGCTACTTCAAATATAATTTTTTTACTAAAATTAAAGATATCAATTAAATAATACTCTACTGCTTGTTAGTTGCATTCATTTCCAAATTATTCATCATCTTCTAAAAAGTTGGTTACATTAATCGTAATTTCTTTAGTATTATGGTTAATAATTATATCTTCGTTATAACCGAGAGATTTAACTTGAACCGTCTCATTATCTATTTTTAATGCTACTTCGACATGTTGATATTTCTGTAATATGAGTAAAGTATCTTCATTGGCTACAACATTTATAGGCCCTTTTCCGTTAATCGTTATTGTCCATTCTCTAAATTTCATTTACATTTCTCCTTTTACATTATAGATATGATTGATTATTCTTAATGATTTTCGATCATTGAAAACTAGATTAAAATTATTATGATTGAATAAGTAAAAAGACATAGCACATCTTGCTCTTTTTTAAATTGAGAAATAAAAGTTTCAACAGATTTCTAGAACTGTCATATTTAATTTTATTTGAAAAATATATATCAACTACTTTTTAATATTTATCATTATAAAATATGATTGGAAACTTTTGATTATTTAGTTATTTTATATAATTACTTTAACATTACCTTTGTACTTGTTATCTTATCATTCATATATGATAATTTGTCTATATATCTTAAGTGACTCATTTCAATTCATAGGTGTTATAGTATAAAATTAAAATACTGACATTTAACAAATGATTTAAAGAAAGATATTTTGAAACAGTAATGAACAATCTAAATACAATAAAAAAGAAGCGCATTTGTAGGTTTATACTTAACAAATGCGCTTCTATATCCTTTTATAGTTAAAATTTTAGAACTTAAAATCATTTCAATTACGCTTTAAATAACTTAGAAATTATCCTCATATTTTTTAACCCTTGAATATTAACTCTACAATAATTGGAACTCATTATAAGTGAATGTGTCCTTTGGTATATCTATAATTTTTAGGGTCTTTAGGTGGAACAAGCGCTCTACTAATATTCAGTAATCCAATTTTACCACATAACATTACGATGATAATAATAAACTCAGTCCAATTATAGTATTCGGAAGTTAAATCCATAGTGAGACCGACTGTACCGAATGCTGATACGACTTCGAAGAGTATTTTGATTAAAGGTATATTGGAATTGATTATGGTAAGTATAAACGTAACCATACCGATAAATGCAATAGAAATGAGAATAGTTACGAAAGACAACTGTATGTATCTTTCTGATATTTCTCTATTAAATATAGAGTTGTTTTTTTCTTTGCGTATCGTATTAAAAATAGCGATTGTTGCAATAACAAAAGTTGTAACCTTTATACCACCTGCAGCACTCAATGGTGCACCTCCAATAAACATGAGAGCCATAAGTAATAAAGCTGTCGGTGTTTTAATGTTTCCAACGTCAATTGTGTTAAATCCTGCAGTCCTTGTTGTCACTGATTGGAAAAATGCATTTCCTATTTTTTCAATTAATCCCATGTGTAACATAGAGTTTTGATTTTCTAGTAAAAAGAAGAAAACCGTGCCTATCAAAATTAATAATCCAGTGGTAGTTAACACGAGTTTAGAGTGTAAGGATAATTTTCTAAAACTTTTGGCGTTCCACAAATCAACCACGACTAAATGTCCCAAACCTCCCAAAATGATAAGTATTGGAATAGTGATAATGATTACCGGATCATTTGAAAAATCGATTAAGTTGTTTTTAAAAAGGGCGAATCCTGCGTTGTTAAATGCGGAAACTGAAGTGAATAAACTTAAAAATAGACCTTTACCTATGCCAAATTTTGGAATAAACGATAAACATAGACAAAGTGTACCAAATAATTCAGTGGCGATGCTGTATATGGCTAGATGTTTAATAAGTTTAATTACACCACCGGGTTCGTCAATATTCCAAGTAATCATAAATAAAATTCTATTGTTAATTGATATTTTCTTATTTAAAAAGATGAGAGTTAGCATTGCTACAGTGACAATACCTAATCCACCAATTTGTATAAGTAATAAGATAATGATTTCTCCAAAAATATTAAATTGTGTTCCAACATCAACTGGTGATAGACCTGTTACTGTGAATGCGCTAGAAGCTACAAACAATGCGTCAATAAAGTTAATAGGTTTCTTCCCTGTATAGGGCAAATAGAGTAGAAAAGCACCAATTAAAGTTGTCAACAGAAATAACATAAGATAGAAATATAAAGGTTTATTTACTTTGCTCATAAATTTCCACCATTCTTTATATGAGTTATATAACAAAGATGATAATATCATAAGTGAATTTTAAAGTGTAATAACTTGTTAAACTTTTTAAATATTTACTATTCACAATGAGTATAACCACTATATCAGCTTTAAAAAGATGCTTAGCCTTAATAAGAGATAATTATTAAAATTGTAGTAGTAACTATTAAATTAAAATACTTCAAAGTAAAGTAGGGGGTTAATATGCGTAGTGTAATTAAGTTGGAAAATACATTTATATTCATAATCACAATCGCCGTTTATGTTAAATTAGAATTTTCTATATGGCTGTTTTTACTTTTACTATTAGGTCCAGATATATTTATGTTAGGATATGTGATTAATAGAAAAACAGGGAGTTATGTTTACAATATTGGACACACGTATATCACACCTATAATTATCGCGCTATTATATTTATACATTGATGAAAGGTTACTATTACAGATTGCTTTAATATGGTTAGCTCATATTAGTATGGATAGAACTTTAGGTTTCGGACTCAAATATTCATCAGATACTGATAAAACGATAATACAAAAGATGTAATCGTAGTTTCTGAATAGATATTTCAAGTTATACAAATCAATGGTATTAACAAATCTAATATAATCCAGTAATGGATAGTGATCATTAAATTTGTTGAATTACTTCATTAAATTAGAAATAAAGAGTGTGATATTATTATACTTTTAATTTAATTAAGGACTGTTAATAAATAAAATCCCCTAAATAATAATTATTGTCTAGGGGATTTATCTTAATAGTTTAAAATGTTTTTGAAGTATGTTGCATCAAAGCATTAAATTCTTCATTTTTTATGTTACTTTGTGTAAGCGTAATTAAATGATTATCTAAATCTTTAATTGTCATTTCAATAGAATTCCATGGTTTTTCTTCAAGATCTTCCACGATATATTGAGAAGGTATTCGTTGTTTTAAAATTCGAATATTTGGTACAAGTATATTTGTATAAACTGCATTACCGACTTCAAACTGTTTGCCAGAAATTAACATCAAATCTTGATATTTTGCTAATCGTAAATGCTCCATTAAAATTTGATTTTGTTCATTTTTAAATTTAAAAATACTTTTAAAACCTAAATTCTCTTGATACCATTCCGATGATTTATCTATGTCGTTAACTAAAAATTTATTAAACATAGGCATACTATATAATTCCATAGTTAATCCTCCTTTATTGGATTGGTAAGATTAACTTTAATCTATTACGTAACGTTAATGTCAAGGACGATAAAACAAATGAAGTCGGATAGTATTAACGGCTAATTTTAGTCTATTTCTAGGAGGTACTGTTGAAGTATCTTTAGTGATATTTTCAATACGATTATTCTAATAAATGTAGTTATGAGTGATTCATTATGGTTATATCTTTAATCCTTAAAAGTTGGGTATTAAAGGTAAGGCATATATAGTGACGTGACTACATTAGTAATAAATAATAACGTGTATGTTAAGATGACTAAATGAAAAAAAGCTATACATTAAATGATAGATTTTATCCGTCTATACATAAAACGTTAGCTCTTATTTTTTCGCTCAATTAAAAAATTTACGATTGTTGGTAAGTGTAATTGCTAGAGATAACTATATGCCTAAATAGTGTTTAGATACATAATGAACGAGATATCCCATTAAGCATAATACACCGAGTGATATAAAAACTGCAGAAAAATTTCTGCAATGACTTTTATAAGATAATCCTTGATTTTGTGCTAAAAAGAAACTAAAAATATATAGTCCGATTCCTATTATAAAAAAGCCTATAATTACGTATAACATATAAACCTCTTTCTATTTAGTTGAACTAAATTGTAAATTTTCAATTTTTATACTGATTTTTAGAATAATTATTTGCATCTAGAACTTTCTGTGCGTTATCTCTTCATAATTATCATTGAGAATTTCGTCACGAATTTGCATCTCACTAGATGATAGTCTATTCCTTGTTTTATTTCTCCATTCTTGATTTGACATGTTCAAATATTTGTTATTTGGATTGTAGTTAGGTTGTTATTGCGAATTGTTGAAGTTGTATTTGAATTTTGATTATATTGAGTATCTTTAGAATTATTACTTTCATCAATAGCTTGTTCTTGAGTTTGAATTGTATTTTGAGAGTTTTCAGAATCATAAGTCACTGTATTAATGTTCAATGAACTTATTCATTGCAATTCTTCTAGTTGAGATGCCTTGTTTTTAATTTGACTCCTCTTTTCAATATTTTTTGTGTTTTATTTAGAGTTTAGACCACATGCCGTTAAGAATAGTGATATTGATAAGAAAAACAACTAATGCTTTAACTTTCATTAGTAATTTTTCCCAATATTAAATTTATATAACTATTAATTTGAACATCGAACCGACAATAGCAAACGTATTCCATTTATTAATTCTTATATAAATACAGTATACAATTTAAATTTATAACCGACAATATTAGTACTAATTGCTACTATATTATAGAGAATATAAAATGTTGTCATTAACATATGATTTATCAAAGTAATTTAAAAAATAGTTTGATTGTTTATTGGTGTATGTAATAAGGGAAATTTAAAATCATAAAAGTATCTATACTATATTGTTTATAACGTTAGGAAATAAAATAGTTCCAAATGAATGCAAAAATGCAATTCTTTTGGAACTTTGTTTCTCATTGATTATTTATTTAATTGAATATTATAGAAATACCTTCTGACCATTTCTATAACCATCATCCAAACAATGTGTCCAAAAAATTCTGATAGGTGTTCTGAAAATGGTTGATCAAAAGCATTCGGTACGACATGCATAATTGGCATTAAGATTAAATGAAAAACAATCCAAATAACTATACCAAATAAAGCACCATAACCTAGTGTGATTTTTGTATATTTCTTTGCGATATAAATATAGATTATTGCAATAGCGATAGAAAAACTATAGTGTACGATAAAACTTATCCAAGGTAATGCATGCTCAGAAAAATTGTATGTGAGATGGGTAATATTTGACGGTATTCCTAGTAATTGTAAGAGTTGTTGAGGTGGGTTAGTGGCATCTCTACTAGGTGTTCGGGGTGGGAACATTACCTCCCAACCTAGTTTGACTACACCAGATAAAAGTCCTGCTATTATGCCAGCTATTAGTAGTTTAAACCTGCTCTGATTTTTTTGATGCTTCATTCTGCATGTCTCCTTATGTTCCTCCTATATATTTAAACACCATTAGCGTTGTTAAAAAGAGAAACTTTAATATAATTCAACCTAATTATATTACTTTTATGTTCTTTAAATGTTTAAATAATATGAGCTTTAATTTACAGGATATGTTAGTTTTATGACATATTAAAAAAATTGAGTTATAAAAAGTTAGAGAAGTTACAAACGAATACTCATTTAAGTTATTTAAATGGGATTAAGGGTATAATAACTTTAAAATTAAACAGACGTAAAAAGATGGAGGAAAGACATGGAAAATAAACCTGATTATTTTCACCACATTGAACATAGAAAGTTTCAAAGTAGCTCAAAAATTACATTATGGTTATCTTTAGTTATTACTATGATATTCACTGTAGTTGAGTTCGTAGGAGGTATTGTGTCGAATTCACTCGCGTTACTCTCTGACTCATTTCACATGCTAAGTGATGTTCTAGCATTAGGTTTATCAATGGTAGCGATTTATTTCTCGAGCAAGCCACCTACAAAGAACTATACATATGGTTTTTTACGCTTGGAAATTATCGTAGCTTTTCTCAATGGCTTAGCACTTATTGTTATTTCACTAGGAATTATGTATGAGGGTATCATGAGAATTATACACCCTAGACCTGTTGAAAGTGGCATTATGATTCTAATTGCGTTTATTGGTTTAATTGCCAATATCGTATTGACCATCATTTTAATGATTTCTCTAAAAAAAGAGAATAATATTAATATTCAAAGTGCATTATGGCATTTTATTGGTGATTTATTAAATTCTTTAGGTATTATTGTGGCGTTTGTGTTGATTCATTTTACTGGATGGAACATTGTTGACCCAATTATTAGTATTCTCATTTCATTGATTATTTTAAGAGGAGGATACAAAATTATTAAAAATGCTTCAAAAGTTCTGATGGAGCGTGTGCCGGATCGATATGATACAGATGAAATTATGGGAGCAATGAAAGATGTTGAAGGCGTGATAGATATTCATGAATTCCATTTATGGAGTGTTACAACTAATCAAAGTTCTTTAAGTGCACATGTTGTACTAAGTGATGACTACATTAAATCGCCTTATGCTACAATAAATAAAGTTTCGGATTTGTTAAAAACACAATACGGTTTAGAACATGTAACACTTCAAATTGAAAATATAAACCTCAATCATTTAGATGAGGAGTATTTCAAACAACTTCAAGAATAGGGGAATAGTATTTAACTTATTATGAGTTGTTTTGCATAAATAATGTATATGAAAAAGTTACTTACACTCTAATTATATAACTTTATCTTAATGAATTAAAAGGACTCCCAAATAAAGTTTGATGAGATTTATGTTATAGCTAATGGATACTAAATTTTATTATCCCAGTTTTATCTTTATGTCTTTTTGTGATGAAAGTTGATAACGTTGTAGAAATACTTTCACTAATACTATTTATAATTCTGCCGTTATGACTATAGTTCTACTTCATTTTTAAGAGTGCATTTTACACAGTTGAATTTTGAATAGTATTGATTGAGCTATGTTCAACGTCGTACAATCAATGACGTAAAAAACCCCTCTAACAGGAGGGGCGGAGTAGAGAATAGTTTAATTATTATTCGTTTTCGTTATTACCGAATAAACCTTTGATAAAAGAGATAACTTTTTTAACTAAGTTAATGATGAACATGTGACTCACCTCCTATGTATTTGTTAACTAAATTATAGTATTGAACTAAAGTAATTGGGTTTCTAGTTCTAAAGTAATCAAAAAATATTCTTAAGTGTAAAATGATTTCGAAAACAAAATAACTTTGAATTCATTTCTGTTGCAGAAAATATGATATAATTTATGTATTTTATAATTATTATATGTTTAGTAAGGATTAATATTTTAAAAGTAGGGAAAGAAAAAATTCTTGAAGAATTTTATTTCTTTCCCTAACTTTTTAACATGTAGAATATTCAAGTGAAATTCTATACGTTATGTCTAACAGTTGAAAAAGATTGATATAAATGTGTTTGTAATGTAGTCGTGTGCGACAAAATGCTTAAGGTTTAAGTATTAATTGTTCTCTTAAATGTTTTGATTATTTTTCATCAGTTTTAAAAACATCTTTAAAAAATTGAACACCTTTATTTAATAAATCAAAAATAAACATGAAATACACCTCCAATTCAATTGATTACAGTTACATTGTATTTGATTTATTTGGTTAAAAGTTTAAGTTTGCGTAGATAGAAATATTAATTGCCACGCTGTTAAAAAAATAAATGTAAGAAAAAATATAGTTCCTAATCGTTAAATGTATTTATGATTTTATGAAAAGTTCATTTTGATTATTAGTTTTAATAAACTATTAATCTATACAATGCCTTATTTAAATAGCTTTTGACATTATTAAGAGCTCTACAATTTATAAAATATAGAAAATCCTTTACTTTTCCAAAAATAAGCGTATAGTAGTGGTTAAGTAATAAAGTACGTGAAGTTGATTGTGGAATTATTTTTATAGAATATTCTCTTTTAATTAATGGATTTGTTACAAATATTTAGTGCAAAAGCACGTGGAGGTATTCTATATGAATAACGGTACAGTTAAATGGTTTAATGCAGAAAAAGGTTTTGGTTTCATCGAAAGAGAAAATGGCGGAGATGTATTCGTGCATTTCTCAGCAATCGTTGAAGATGGATATAAATCTTTAGAAGAAGGCCAAAGCGTTGAATTCGATATCGTCGAAGGTGAACGTGGTGAGCAAGCTGCAAACGTTGTTAAGATGTAATAATTATATATCTTTATTAAGTCTAGGACAGAAATAACTGTCTTAGGCTTTTTTGTTGATAACTAAATTAATATTAAGCCCTTTAGTCAGATTTTCAACTGGTAGTTCGAATACCAATTTATTATCTCTATAAAACATCTCTATTAAAATTCTCAATTTAGCTTTCTACGTTGCACTTTATAGAATTTCTTGTGTGTAATTATTTTTTTATTGTTGATGTATACTTATTAATATACTTTTATTTTGGTTTAGTTTTAGAGCAATTTTATCTATGATGATTATTGATGTATACCATAAGTTCATAAAATTAAATAAAAGATAACAATAAAAAGTGTATTTGTTTTATAACGATTACTATATTTCAAATGTTAATTCTATTATATTTGTAGTAAAAAATCTTTTTGAAATAAAAAAACGCCAATGCAGTTACTTTAATAATGACGAAAATTAAAGTCTGCACGGCGATAACAAGAAGTAATGTTAAACACTCACAGAGTGTAACATGTATAGGTTATCACAAAAATATATTTATATCTAACTAAATTGCTTTATAGTGATGTGTTTTTTAAAAATCTTCTAAATAATAATTGAAACAATTATAAATTAAATAGTTACTTACTTTAAATTGACTGTGAAGATCGATCAAACACACTAATCTCTTTCTCATGTATAGAAACAACAAGTGTGTGGTCATAAACTTGAATGTAATCTGTATTTAACGCATTAAATTCAGCAAGTATTTTAAAAGAACCATTTCGCAATGGTTCTATAATCGAAATATCATCATGATTACTTTGAATAATCAATTGTCGTTTGGAATGATTGTTAATTGTCCAGTCTTTCATATTCATCACCTTACTTGTACTTTTTAACCAAAGCTACGCTCAATTTCTGTAAAAGCTTTTGTTGTAACCTGAATATTATATATTTTGTTATCTTCAACCTCGCCATCTAAGTAACCTTCATTTATTAAGACTTTACAGTTATGAATGAAATCTTCATATTTTCTATCACAAAAATAATCATCTTGTGCCGTTACAGAATCTTTAAAATGATTAGCTTCTTCTTCTGGTTGCCCCGCATTAGATCTTTCCATATATAATTTATAAAATTTAGCTATTGTATATTTTTGTTCTTTTGTAAGGTTTTCCATCAAAATCTGCCTCCGACTATGTTAAATAAATATTATTCCACTTATTAGATTTTAAGTAAGTGCGATTTTTTTAAGTATTACAATATTTATTTTAAAATTTAATTTACCTTTTCGATACCTTTTTGCACTGCGTTCGCAAATTTGTAAAAATCTTTAGTATATTTATCTGAATCACTACGTGTATGTCGATCTAATTTATAATGTTTGAAAAACTGTTTTCGCAATGCAGTCGTGAGTTCTAATTGGACACCTGAGTTAGATTCATTTTTATTAGCTATGTTATCTGATGACTTTGCATCGATTTTGTTAGGACTTTCTTTTACAGTAAAGTCTTTTTTACGTAATTCTTTCGTGATAGAGTGAGACATCTCTTTATCTTTACCTCCGATATAAACAATAGGGTCATCTCCAGAGAATCCATGTATAGATAATGTTTCTTTAGTGTTTTTAAGTAACTTATCTAATATAGGTTCGTTAAAATGAGTGGATGTTACATGTAGTTGATCGTTATTAGACTTTCGAAGACCTTCAAAGGTATAAAAATTATATTTTCCAACATTGGAAATACGTCGTGCAATTTCAGTCGTACCTGGTTCGATACCTCCACCGTGAATTGCAGTGACTAAAATATCCTTATTTTTACGGTGTTTTGTTTTAATACGCCAATCTTTATTTTTTATCGTATCTTTTTTTAATTCAGTAAAATCTGCGTATCTATCGGTAGAATGAGAACGGTTTGTCTTTAAAGTATTAAAAAGTATTACAACAACAACGCAAATTGCGATAATAACGATTGTCAAAATAATATAATATAATCTCGAATGTTGATTGTCTTTGTCTCTCATAGTAACTCCTTTTTTATATAAACAATAAATGTTCTTAAATATTTAATAAGGTGATAAATTTAATTCCATTTAATTATTATATACTAACTTTTTACTATATATTTTCTATACCCATTTTAATAGATACTATTTAATAAATGAAAAGAATTCTTATAATAAAAGTAAAAAATTTATGAATCATCAAAAAGAAAGATTATAATCAAAAGGAATTAAAAGAATTCAAAATCTTCACATTGTTTTAACAATAATGTGGTAATTTATAGTAAAGGGATGTGATGTTGTGATGAATAAAAATCTATTAAAAAAATACTTGAATGATGATAGTTTCAAATCAGTTGTCGTTGTTATAGGGAATAAGAGAATCGTATTAGAGAATGATATTCATGTTGATTATGAAAACGAAGTTATTATTTATCCATGTAAAAATTGTACACGTATTATACCGTTTAGTTCAATTTCCTATTTAGAACTTATTGATAAGCAAGACCAATTTATTAACTATTTTAAAGAAGGATGACTATAAATCCCAATGGTGGTGTGAAATACGAGCATAAGTTCACATTACCATCGGGATTTTTAATATGTTTTTACTAATTTTAATTTATATTCATCTGTAAAATTATCTGTTAGCGCATAGGGTGAAATAATATATAAACCGTGATCACTTACGGAATTTTTATCTACGCCGTATTTATATGCTTGATATATAATTTTAGTGCAATATGTAAATGTTTCACTTTTTAAGTTGAATGTAACAAGATATTCGCTATCGCTATTCTCATAATGTTTCTTTGCCCATTGAGCTGCTTTTGTTCCAGCGTTAGGGTGTGAACATCGATAGACTTTTATCCATTCATTTTTACCTTTTCCATATCTGTCACGATAAGATTCAAAATCTTCCGTCATTGGTTTATCCCCTGGACCTTCAATTTGAAGTACAGTGTCATGATCAATTGCCAAACTACAGTGACCAAAAAAACCATTTAAAACAGGACCTTTTGTAACAATAATGTCACCTGGTTTTAGCTGAAAACGTTTATTATCATTAGCGAAACTTTGATTGGTAAATAACATGAGACTAAAAATAAAAAATATAAATGATAAGTATATGCTTTTAGATATTAATTTCATATATTTAAAGAAGCTCCTTGAATAATTCATAAAGCTAGTTGCAAAAATAATTGATTTACTTCAAATATAATCTAGTAAATCATAATCACGCTATTAAAAAGCATCTCAAAAAGAATACATTGTTTATCTCTTTGAGATGCATAATATAGTATAATGCCTTTTCATTAAAAGTGATTCTATTTCTACATATTATAAAATTCCGAATATAAAAGTATAAATTAAGATGGCAAAACCAAAGATTAAGAAAATTACAGTAAAGCCTAGATAAGATTCTTTTCGTTCTTCTTTTTTAGTTTTAAGCATTGTTACCAATAATATCGTTCCTGCGATGATAAATAAGATAGAAAGCCACAGCAAAATTTGGAAATGTAAGCTCATTGATATCCCTCCCTAGTCAAAAATTTAGACAAATTCATAAAAAATCGGATAAATGTAATACAGTGCTAAGATAATGTTGATAAAAAATAATATTTCACTGAATAAATCACTATAGATAATTACTAAGGTCAAGCTTGAAAAAAGAGCAAAACCACAAATTGCTAAACCAGGTATTAACCATAACTTATAATCTATATTTGCGTTATAGGTTATGAGAATGTTAAATGAAAAAAATAAAATGGTGAATATCAAATTGAATATATTTGCTTTGTTTAATTTCATAGGTGTTACACCTCAATAGATACTGCTTGATAGAACTAAGTTATTTATATACTATAATATCATTTATTTCGTACAGGTAAATATATTAACATTCATAAAAAATATTTTATTTGAGACATACACATCATTGTCGTTTTTATGGTGAAAATAAAAAAATTAGTAATACTTTATTATATGTGAATCAATTTAATGTTATAGTTATTTTTAAACCTCTAACAACTGTAATTTCATCACAAGAACAAAAATAAATGAAAATTATCATTATTAGCAAAAAAAGTTTATGTATATAGTGCAAAAAAGAATTTTTTGCACATAAAAACTCGAGCAATCTGGTATGATTAATAGGTGAAAGTATATAAGTAGGTGACTCAAGTGTTTTTAACACTTTAAAAAAGGGGCTGAAATCAAATGTCTTTTTATGATTTTATTTTAGGATTTATCAATGACGATACGCCACTAGGTCATTTAGCACAATACATTTTTAATGATGCTTGTTTCCCAAAGGAAGAGAAAAATAATAATTCTATAAGAACCTATGTGCTTCTTAATTATAATGATCGTCAGTTAATCGAAAGTACAAATCGTGCAATTAGTCTATATCAATTAATTTGAATAATACCAGTTATGGGTCTTAAGAGCATTCCAAACATCTTTAGTTTTAAAGTTTATTTCATTATTACGAACATAAAACGGCTCGATAACATTTTGATCTAACCAAGTATTAATTAATTCTTTAGGTACACCATCGAGTAGCATATCTGTTTTGCTTATAATTAAACATTCCCAATCTAAAGAAATTGAATTAGGATTGACATAGTTACATTGACTATGAGTAGACATCATTAATCCTCCTTTATTCCATGTAAATCTAATGTTAAGTTATACCCTAAACAAATTTTATTAAACAATTTGCTTTTAAATTGTATGATTTCTAATTTTTTAAATCATTGGTTTACTTTGTAATTTGGCAGTGATTAAATAAAAGTGTCATAAACAATGATGGGTGTATTCTTTGGTGAATATCTTAAATAATGAGTGAAGAGGTGTTTACAATTGGTTAAAACATTATATTTAATGAGACATGGTCAAACAGTATTTAACTTAAAAGGTAAAATACAAGGGGCTAGTGATTCTCCTTTGACTGCATTAGGTGTACAACAAGCGAATGCAGCACAACAATATTTTAAAACGAAAAATATTCATTTTGACTATCTTTATTCATCACCACAACAAAGAGCATGTGACACGTTAGAGAACGCTGTACCAAACCAACAATATTGGTGTGTAAAAGATCTTAAAGAGTGGGGGTTTGGATTATTTGAAGGGGAAAGTATCGAGTTATTAAGAGCTATTAAACAACCTAGATATTTGTATGGTGACGCTGTTGTACCATTTGGTGGAGAATCAAGATCTGAAGTTGAACACAGGGTTTATCGAGCACTCTATGAAATGATGGATACAACAGATGGAGAGACAATTCTAGCAGTGAGTCATGGTAGCACTATTGGTTTGTTTGTAAGAAATATATTAGGGTATGACAAGGGAAGTAAATTTGAAATAGGAAATTGTAACATTGTAAAATTTGAATACGATGGAGAAGAATTTATCTTTAAAGATTTAATTAATCCCATTAAAAAATAGTTTACTTACAAGATAGTTTTAATAATAAATGTACATTAATTGTTCAATAATTATAGAAAAATCAACATAGCCTCAAATGATTTGTGTAATTTCATTTGAGGCTAAATTTTTAACTTTTTTGTATATGGGAATCACTTAAATAATATATGTTTTGCTTTACTGATTTTTGAAATAGTCATTTTAAATATTCATATAAACTCATGATTAAAAAGCACTATATCGATGTATGGACATAATAATGAAAATGTTTAAAAGGTAAATATAAGCATTTTAATCTGATGACTCAGTTGTTGAATAAATGAGCCAATTTTCGTCAAAATATTCATTGCCAATTTTGCTAGCGTTTTTTTCAAAAGCAAGATTTTCAAAACCTATAGAACTAAAGAACACTTTAGCACTTATATTGTTTGATGCAATAGCAATCATCAATGTTTCAATATTTTGTTCTTTAGCGTATTGAATAATATGATTAATTAATTCTCGGTTAACAATTTCATCATTATTTTTAACAAAATTATTTTCAAGAATAGCTTTATGGCATTTACCTACATAATTCATTTGTTTTAAAGTGCATGTTGCAACAAGTTCATCATCTTCAAAAGCACCAAATATATTCCAATAATCAGTATGATTAGACAAGATAGTTTTGAGTCTATCAATGCTAACATTTTCTAAATAGTAACGATCCCATTCATAATTATGGTGACCAAATTTCATTAATTCAATATAGGAATCCAAATCGTTTTGATTCAATAAACGGATATTGTTCATGGTGACCTCCCATTAAAAGAAATAACATAAATAAAAATGATTTTTGAAATTAAGACTTATTAAATACATAATAAAAGAATTATTAAAAATACGCAATAATCGTTTTGTTACTATAAAAAACATTATTGACAACATATTTAAAAATTGTTTTTAAAATTAATTTTATATTTTTGTCAATTGGAAAATGATGACTTTGAAATGAATTTATCACATTTTATTTTATCAATATTTTGAAAAAACGAAAGGTATATTTTGAATCTTTACAAAAAATTATTGAAAAGTATGTTATAAAGGCCAATTAAACAAGTAAGATTGATAACATAAGAAATTTAAATTAAATAAAAAAACGAGGCTGGTACATAATTCCCTAGCATAATAGCCAGTAAATGAGTTTTCATAAATTCATTTACTAGCTATTTATTTATAATACTTCGTATTGTTGGCTCGCTTTCTTAGGGGACAGCTTCAGCCTGTAGTCTTCAGCTTGCCCTGTTCCCTCAAGAGTCTCGCCAAAATACTTTTAAAAAATAAAGCCCTTTCGTATAATGTAATAAATATCAATAAACTAAATTAACGAGGTGCCTTATGTATAAAGAATATAACTTGACTCAACATACTCTGCCAATGGAAACTTCAGTTCTTATCCCCACAAATGATATTTCACGACATGTAAATGATATTGTAGAAACAATTCCCGATACTGAATTCGATGAATTCAGACATCATCGTGGCTTAATATAAGAAAAGTAACAGCTCAACGAGCTGAAAATAATCAAAAAAATTATAAAAAAGACAATTTCTATATTTTTTCAATAGAAATTGTCTTTTTTACTTATCTTGAACCTTTTTGTCCCAGCCTCAAAAAACCACCCACAATTTGATAACACAAATTGTGGGTGGAGAATATAATTAATCGATAAAATGTTATTCTACTACTTCAACATTTAAGTTTACATCGATATTGCCACGTGTAGCTTTTGAATACGGACAAAAGTCGTGCGCATCTTGTAAATATTTTTCAGCATCTTCTTGTGATAAAACATTTTTAACTTTTGCATGAATATCAACGCTAAGTTTTGGGCTTTCGGCATCTGGATCGTCTTCCAAGCGTACCGTTAACGTTACTTCAGGTTCAGCATCGCGCACTTTATTTTGTTTTAAAATTAAATCAAATGCACCATTAAAGCATGAAGCGTAACCTGCAGCAAATAATTGTTCTGGATTAGTCGCTTTACCGTCAGCTTGTTGTGGTGGTAATACATCTACATTTATTGCATTATCGTCAGTATGGACATGACCTTTACGTCCACCTACGTTAGTCGCTTTAGTTTCATATTGAACTGCCATCATTATTACCTCCTCAAATTGTATGTATTTTATTGATACCCACCAGTAGATGTACTTAATCATTCGTTTTAAATTTTAATAATAAGTTTAGAGATATTTGTATGAATGAAAGAAAATCATATAAAATAAAATTACTATAGTGTACGAAATGAGGGATAGAATGACCCATGTAGATATTGCAGCGACAATTGCACCAGAAGACAAGCTTTCTAAAACTTTACTCAAAGATATAAAAGTAAACGAAGAATCAATAGATATCATTGAATTGCGCATTGACCAATGGCCATCATTTAATAAGGCATTATTAAATGAAGTGATTAAGCAATTAAAAATATTCCATTTGAAAATATTAGTAACATATAGAACTTCAGTTCAAGGAGGAAAAGGAGCTGTAAATGAGCAAGAGTATTTAAATATACTAGGTGAATTAATTGAGTGTCCACAATTTGATATGATTGATATTGAGTGGAGCAGTGCCGTCAAAATTGAAAAATATACGCATCTTGTTCAACGTGCACAACAAAAAGGGCTCGAAGTTGTTCTTTCGCATCATAATTTTCAAGAAACACCTGCTTTAGATGAACTTAAATTTATTTACTTTAAAATGCAAAAACTCAATCCTGAGTATTTAAAGCTTGCGGTTATGCCCAAATGTCAAGAGGACGTGTTACATTTATTAGAAGCCATGTCACTCACAGCGAAGCACACAACATGCCGAATTGTCGGTATATCGATGTCTAGTTTGGGTAAAGTCAGCCGAATTGCTCAAGGCGTATTTGGTGGAACGCTGTCTTATGGTTGCATAGAAGAACCACAAGCACCCGGACAGATACATGTCTCTAAGTTAAAATCCATGGTTTCTTTTTATGAGGATTAACTTGTAAGTTTGAATTCAATAACAATGTATCTTATAATTGATAATGGTTATCATGTATAAAATAAAGGGAGCGAAATACATTGGAATTACAAGAAGCTATATCTAATCGTAGAAGCGTCAAAAAATTTAAACACGATATGGTGGTTGATGATCAAACGGTTTACGATGCAATATATAAAGCTACTGACGCTCCAAATCATGGTATGAGAGAACCATGGAGATTGGTTCATATTTCAAAAGATAAACTCGGTGATTTTAGTAGGGATATCACAAGATTTGCTTTTCCAGATAGTCCGGATAAGCGAGAGGATCACTTTCATGCAGTAACAAATTTAGGTGGCATGTTGTTGTTGATTTTAAAAGATGATCCAAGACAACGTCAAAGTCGTGAAAATTATTTTGCATTTGGAGCTTTTGCTCAAAATTTAATGTTACTTTTATACGAAGCGGGTATTGGTACTTGTTGGAAGTCGCCACAATATATCTTTGATCCTAAAATACGAAAAGCTTTGGGTGTAAAGGATAATGAAATATTAGCAGGATTTTTGTATCTTACTGATTTAGAAGAAGTACCAACGAAGGCTAAACGTAAAAATAAAAATCTTATTACCGAATTTGAATAAATCATCCGTGATATTGAGCGTGTATTAAAATTTAAAATTAGGTGAGATGGAATTTGTGTTTATCGTTTCACCGATACAGTGAGTAACAGAGTTGAAAACATAAGTATTTACTTTAGTTACTGACGAATAATACAAGAAAAACCTGAGACGTTTGATGATGTCTCAGGTTTTTTAGTTAAATATTATTGATCTAAATGTTCAGTCAAGAATGATTCAACTTGTTCAGGTGATTTAGCATTTGCTGAATGCAAGTGTGCTAATTTTTTACCATTTTGGAATATTAAAATACTTGGGATACCCATAACATCATTTTCAGTTGTCACATCTTCTAATTCGTCACGATCGACCACATACCATTGATAATTATTATATTTTTCAACAATTGGATCTATCCACATATCCATCGCTTTACAATCTGGACACCAGTCGGCTTCAAACTTGATAATTACTGGATCAGTACTACCAATAGTAGAATTAAATTCTTCGGTTTGATGAATATTTTTCATCACTATCTACTCCTTTTGTAATTTGGTAAACTTATTATAACGAATGACTGCACATTAACAAAAATATTAGCTTGAAAATTAAAGCGTTCAATTAAATATCATGATATATTTAAGTTAATAGAGAGAAGGAGGTAAAAGGTAATTGATTAAATTTTATCAGTATCCGAAATGCACAACGTGCAAAAAGGCTGCAAAGTTTTTAGATGAGCACGATGTGAATTATGAATCCATTGATATTGTTCAACATACACCGACTAAAAAAGAATTCAAAAATATCGTAGATAAAACGGGTGTGAATATTAATAAGTTGTTTAATACACATGGTATCAAATATCGCGAATTAAATTTAAAAGAGAAACTTAAAAATATGTCTGATGATGAAAAACTAGAACTACTTGCTTCAGATGGAATGTTGGTTAAACGTCCATTAGCTATTTCTGGTAACCATTTGACTTTAGGATTTAAAGAAAATGAGTATCAACACCAATGGTTATAGGTGTGATATTAATTTAGAGAAAGTGAACATTAATAAAAAAATATAAATTAAAATGGTGTTTTGTATATTTAAAAACGAATTTTAATTCATTTATTCTTTGTAATAATAGTTGAATGAACAATATGTGTGTGGCATTATTAAATTGTAATTAAATTAATCAGGAGGGGATTCTCGTGGCAGTACCGAGCGAATTTAAATATTCTAAAGAGCATGAGTGGGTTAAAATTGAAAATAATGTAGCAACAATTGGTATTACAGAATACGCACAAAACGAATTAGGTGATATCGTATTTGTTGAGCTACCTGAAACTGACGATGAATTAAATGAAGGTGACACATTCGGTAGTGTGGAATCAGTAAAAACAGTATCAGAGTTGTATGCGCCAATTTCTGGGAAAATTGTTGAAGTTAATGAAGAATTGGAAGATAGCCCAGAATTTGTAAATGAATCGCCATACGAAAAAGCATGGATGGTTAAAATTGAAATTAGTGACGATAGTCAATTAGAAGAATTATTATCAGCAGATCAATACTCAGAAATGATTGGTGAATAATGATTGCAAACTCCTCGATTAGATTTAATCAAGGAGTTTTTTTATAAGGAACAACTTTAATCTGGAACGTAAGCCAAAGCCCATACATAAGTGACACTAGCAATTAAAAATTGCAGTGAAAAAGAGGAACGCCTGAGCAAAGCTCAAGCATAAGTGACACAAGCAATTAAAAATTGCAGTGTCACTAAATGTTTAGGTTTTGGGGATTTTGTGAATGATGATAGTGATAGTTACTTTGACGCTTAGAAGGTGGATTGACATGGCTATTGTAAATAAGGTTATTATTGTTGAAGGTAAATCGGATAAGAAAAGAGTACAACAAGTAATCGCTGAACCTGCAAATATCATTTGTACACATGGCACTATGAGTATAGATAAGATAGACAACATGATAGAAACACTTTATGACAAACAAGTTTATGTTCTTGCCGATTCTGATGATGAGGGTGAAAAAATTAGAAAATGGTTTAAACGTTATTTAAGCGAAAGTGAACATATTTATGTTGATAAAACGTTTTGTGAGGTTGCTAAGTGTCCTAAAAATTATTTAGCACATGTATTAAGTAGATATGGTTTTAATGTAAAAAAAGAAAAGAAACTTATGAATAATTTAAAAACTGAAAGGCTAGTTTTAGTAAATGAATAAATTGAAGGATATTGAAGACATAACTGTTAATTTTAATAAAGAAAAACATCTCATATTTGGTTATACACCAATGTGTGGAACATGTAAGATTTCTGAAAGGATGTTGGATATTGCTAATGAAATCTTACAATTGCCAATAAAAAAAATAGATCTTAATTTTTATCCTGAATGGAGTAAAGAGAAACAAATTATGTCTGTTCCTGTTTTGTTGCTTATGCGTAGAGAGGAAGAGATAAAAAGAATCTACGCATTTCAGTCAGTTACTTATTTGTTAGAAAATTTAAAATAATTATTGACGAAACATTAGTACGATGGTAGGATTAATACAAATTAAATATGCTTTAACTCTTATCGAGAGAGGTGGAGGGATGTGCCCTAAGAAGCCCGGCAACCGTCTAAAATAGAAATGGTGCCAATTCACATAAAGTATAACTTTAGAAGATGAGAGAAAGAACATTTCAACAAATGCTTTCTCAAATTTTCTAAAAATTGAGAAAGCATTTTTAATTTGATTACTAAGCAACATAAGGAGGCTATTAACGTGATTAAGCTAAACCAAATTGTTAAACGCTATCATACCAAGGATAAAGATGTTCTTGCTGTTGATCACGTTGATTTAAACATTGAATCCGGCTCTATTTTTGGTGTGATTGGTTTCTCAGGAGCTGGCAAAAGTACGCTTATAAGAATGTTTAACAACTTAGAATCTCCAACGTCAGGTGAAATCATTATAGATGGTGACAATATAAGTCAATTATCTAAATCACAGTTACGAAAAAAACGACAAAAAGTGAGTATGATTTTTCAACATTTTAACCTGCTATGGTCAAGAAGTGTATTGAAAAATGTAACATTTCCATTAGAAATTGCTGGCGTTCCAAGTGGTCTAGCTAAACAAAAAGCATTGGAACTCATTGAACTTGTCGGCCTAAAAGGTCGAGAAAGTGCGTATCCGTCTGAATTATCAGGCGGACAAAAACAAAGAGTGGGTATTGCGAGAGCATTAGCTAATGATCCAGATGTATTGTTATGCGATGAGGCAACAAGTGCATTAGATCCACAAACTACAGATGAAATTCTAGATTTATTATTGAAGGTAAGGGAACAACAAAATTTAACTATTGTACTTATAACACATGAAATGCATGTTATACGAAGAATTTGTGATGAAGTTGCTGTAATGGAAAACGGTAAAGTTATTGAACAGGGAGCGGTAAGTAAAGTATTTGAGAATCCACAACATGAAGTAACAAAACGTTTTGTGAAAGATGATTTAAACGATGATTTTGAAGATTCTTTAGAGTATTTGGAGCCATTAGATCATGATGCATATATTGTGAGGTTAAACTTTACTGGTGAAAATACGACTGAGCCTATCATATCTTATATGACGACGACGCATAACATAGATGTGAATATTCTTGAAGCAGATATTAAGAATACTAAAAACGGTTCGTTTGGATTTTTAGTTATTCACATACCACATATAAGTGAAGAACATTTCAAGCAATTTAAACATAATCTTCACGAACAACACGTTAATGTGGAGGTGCTAAAACATGGGTAAATCTTACGGTGAAATATTTCACGAAATGGCGACAATGCCAAATGTTCAGTGGCCAGAGGTTTGGCAGGCAATTTTAGAAACTCTATATATGACTATTGTTTCGACGCTTTTTGCATTTGTCCTTGGACTTATATTAGGGGTATTACTCTTTTTATCTGCGAAAAGTAACTCATTGGCTGCTAAGATTTTCTACACGATTGTGTCATTCATTGTTAATTTATTTAGAGCAATTCCATTTATCATATTAATTTTACTGTTAATTCCATTTACAAGTATACTTCTCGGAACAATCAGTGGGCCAACTGGTGCATTACCAGCACTTATTATTGGTGCAGCACCATTCTACGCTAGATTGGTCGAGATTGCTTTTAAAGAAATTGATAAAGGTGTTATAGAGGCTGCTTGGTCAATGGGAGCGAACACTTCGATAGTTGTGAGAAAAGTGCTACTTCCTGAAGCAATGCCTGCTTTAGTTTCAGGTATTACCGTTACTGCAATTGCTTTGGTAGGTTCTACAGCTATTGCAGGTGTTATTGGCGCAGGCGGTTTAGGTAATTTAGCATATTTAACAGGATTTACTCGAAATCAAAATGATGTCATTTTAGTTTCAACAGTATTTATTTTAATTATTGTATTTATAATCCAGTTCCTAGGGGATTGGCTTACAAATAAAATCGATAAACGCTAAAGAAAAGGGGATTATATTCTATGAAAAAATTATTCGGAATTATTTTAGTATTGGCTTTAACGATTGCCTTAGCTGCATGTGGTGGAGGTAAAGATAAGGAAAAAACTATCACAGTAGGTGCATCTCCAGCACCACACGCTGAAATTTTAGAAAAAGCAAAACCATTATTGAAGAAAAAAGGTTATGATTTAAAAATCAAACCAATTAACGATTATACAACGCCTAATAAATTATTAGACAAAGGTGAAATCGATGCGAACTTCTTCCAACATACACCATACTTAAATACTGAAAGTAAAGAAAAAGGGTATAAAATTGAATCGGCTGGGAATGTTGAATTAGAACCTATGGCTGTATACTCAAAAAAATATAAAAGCTTAAAAGATCTTCCTAAAGGTGCAACAGTATATGTATCAAATAACCCAGCTGAACAAGGACGATTCTTAAAATTCTTTGTAGATGAAGGTCTTATTAAACTTAAAAAAGGCGTTAAAATTGAAAATGCTAAATTTGATGACATAACTGAAAACAAAAAAGATATTAAATTTAACAACAAACAATCAGCAGAATATTTACCAAAAATCTATCAAAATCAAGACGCTGACGCAGTAATCATTAATTCTAACTATGCGATTGACCAAAAATTAAGTCCTAAAAAAGATTCGATTGCTTTAGAATCTCCTAAAGATAACCCATATGCAAATTTAATTGCAGTTAAAAAAGGTCATAAAGATGATAAAAATATCAAAGTATTAATGGAAGTGCTACAATCTAAAGAAATTCAAGATTATATTAAAGATAAGTATGATGGAGCTGTCGTACCTGCTAAGTAAATAGCAAACAATTAATAATATTTAATCGCTTGTCACATGAATATACAAAAACACGTAGATGATTCAGTATAAAATCATCTACGTGTTTTTTGCTATTGAACCTTTAATTTTTAACTCACTTTTGTTATACGTTTTAACATCCATAAACATTTTTCTGTGATTATAGTTATCTAACAATGACTATAATTCACTAGCCATATTTTTTGAACAGGTAGTTTTGTAAAAGGTAAGATATATTGTCTTTATACGCACAACATATCTATAATTATTTAAATATTATCACGGTATAAAATACCAACACTTACACCGCTATATCCCATTTGGTAATCAAATTTGATAATTTCAATTTGTGGATGTGATTTTAAAAATTGATTTACTTTTTTATCTAACCCTTTCTCAGTAATCGCTTTAATAGTAATAAATTTCATAAAATATACCAACCCAACTTATAATTATTTTATATTCAATATACTATAATCTACTGTAAATTTATAGTTTCTTTCGTAAAATCATCTTTATGAGAAAAAAATTCATAAAAGATGTTTAGCTCATAAATAAGAGGGTAACAATATTAATAAGTTAAACATAAGGAGGAATTTTAAATGGCTGAAGATAAATTTGAACAAGCTAAAGGTAATATTAAAGAAACAGTAGGTAATGCTACTGATAATAAAGAATTAGAAAAAGATGGTAAAGGTGACAAAGCTTCTGGTAAAGCGAAAGAAGCTGTAGAAAACGTTAAAGAAAAAGCAAATGACGTTATTGATAAATTTAAAGGTAATAAAGGTGACTAATTAATAGTCCTTCTAATTTAGCCCTCATGTACTCTATGGTATATGAGGGCTTGTTTGTATATATATCAAAATGATGCTTCATTTTTTGCTGTAATTTTACCAAGAACATAACTTACTAAGAAGCCAGTGATCAATAGGAAAAATGATATGATCCATTGGATTAAGTCTTTCGGGAATCCAGGGAAAACTGCATACAACGATCCGATTACAAAGCCTATTATCAAAGCAAATGTCATTGTAGGGTGTTGATGTAGACAATATTGAATTAATCGACTTGAAATCATAAAACCAGTTACAATACCGAAACCTACTATTAATATGATAGGTAATGCATTTAAATTAAAATGAAGTAGTTCAGAAATAGCATACATTAGCGTCCCATATACTCCGAAGACAAGTAACATAAATGATCCAGAAATGCCTGGTAATAACATAGCACTTGAAGCGAAAACACCTGCGATAAAATATTTAATGATAAGACTGAAAGATAAAGTAAGTGTTTCACCTGAATGCTTGTCTCCATGATTAAGCAATGCGAAAACGACTATAATAGCAATACCTAATAATAGAATAAAATAATGTATTATACTGAAATTTTTTTTGAAATTTGAGATGGTTAATAAATAAGGGATGATACCGAGAATCAAACCTGTAAAAAATAACATAGTAGGAATATGATGTTGACTAAGCAAATAATTAAATAATTGACTTAATAGTCCTATAGCTATTAGCATCCCTACTAAAATAGGTAGTAAAAATTTTAAGCTAGGCCAAAATCGTCTTGAAAACAAACCACTAATTGAGCTAATAAAGTCATCATAAATTCCAAGTAATAAAGCGATAGTCCCTCCACTTACACCTGGGACGAGATCACTTGTACCCATACCAAAACCTTTAAATATATTTATCCATTTGAATTTTTTCATAATAATCTCCTTTCATGAAAATTTTAAAGGTTAAAGTGCATAATATCACATTATTTGAACTTCTTGGGATATTTTCTTTTTTGTCTAAAGATTGGCTATTGAGAAAGTGAGCTTTCCATTATCATTTAAAGAATTTCAGAACAATTACATAAAAATAATTATTGTTAAATAATAAATCTAAATAAGTGTTTTAAAAAGTTTATATTAGGGACCAAGTACGTTATAATGAAGTGGATTGAAATTCAATGAATCTTTTTGACTATAGATTAAAATTATTATAAACTAGTTAAGAAAACTTTATATTTTACGGAGGGAATATAAATGTCATCAACATTAGAGATTAAGGACCTACATGTGTCTATCGAGGATAAAGAAATTTTAAAAGGTGTTAACTTAACAATTAACACTGGTGAAATACACGCAATTATGGGACCTAATGGTACTGGTAAATCAACATTATCGTCAGCAATTATGGGACATCCAAGTTATGAAGTTACACAAGGTGAAGTATTATTAGATGGCGTTAATATTTTAGAGTTAGACGTTGATGAGAGAGCTAAAGCAGGCTTATTTTTAGCTATGCAATATCCATCAGAAATTACAGGGGTAACAAACGCAGATTTTATGCGCTCAGCAATTAATGCGAAACGTGAAGAGGGACAAGAAATTAATTTAATGCAGTTCATCAAGAAATTGGATAAACAAATGGACTTTTTAGATATCGATAAAGATATGGCTCAACGTTATTTAAATGAAGGTTTCTCTGGTGGAGAGAAAAAACGAAATGAGATTTTACAATTAATGATGTTAGAACCGAAATTCGCTATTTTAGATGAAATTGACTCTGGTTTGGATATTGATGCTTTGAAAGTGGTTTCTAAAGGTATTAATCAAATGCGTGGTGAAGAGTTTGGAGCATTAATGATTACGCACTATCAACGACTTTTAAATTATATTACACCAGATAAAGTACATGTGATGTACGGTGGTAAAGTTGTGAAATCTGGAGGTCCAGAATTGGCTAAACGCCTTGAAGAAGAAGGCTATGAATGGGTTAAAGAAGAATTTGGTGCTGCTGAATAGTCATATTCCAAAATTAGCATTGAGATGTTCACATAAAATGATGAAACTGAACATTCGAAGTAAAATTTATTTCATCAAGTAGGAGGAAAAAGTGATGACAACTAAAACTTTGAACATTTCTGAAGAACAACTTGTTGATTATTCTAAAGCGCACAATGAACCTTCTTGGATGACAGAGTTACGTAAAAAAGCGTTGAAATTAACAGAAACTTTAGAAATGCCAAAACCTGATAAAACGAAATTAAGAAAATGGGATTTTGATACGTTTAAACAACACCATACAACAGGAGATGCATACACTCAGTTAACTGATTTACCAAAATCTGTTAAAGAAATCATTGATGTTGAAAACTCAGAAAACTTAATCATTCAACATAATAATGAATTGGCATATACACAAGTATCGGATCAAGCTAAACATGATGGTGTGATTATTGAAGGTCTATCTGAAGCACTAGTCAACCATAGTGATTTAGTTCAAAAGTACTTTATGACTAAAGCAGTAGATGTTGATGAACATCGTTTAACAGCATTGCATACTGCATTAGTAAACGGTGGTATTTTTGTTTATGTACCTAAAAATACTGTTGTAGAACATCCTATACAGTACGTTGTTTTACATGATGATGAACAAGCGAGCTTTTACAATCACGTCATCATTGTTACAGAAGAAAGTGCAGAAGTTACCTATGTAGAGAACTATCTTTCTACTACTAGTGGTGAAGATAACCAACTTAATATTGTGTCAGAGGTTATCGCTGGCGCAAACTCTAACGTCACATATGGTTCAGTTGATTATTTAGATAAAGGATTTACAGGTCATATAATTCGTCGTGGTTCTGCAGATGCAGATGCTTCTATCAATTGGGCACTAGGTTTGATGAATGAAGGTAGCCAAATTATAGATAATACTACAAATCTAAACGGTGATCGTTCAACAAGTGCATTGAAATCAGTTGTTGTTGGCACAGGTGATCAAAAAATAAATTTAACTTCCAAAATTGTTCAATACGGTAAAGAAACAGATGGGTATATATTGAAACATGGTGTTATGAAAGAAAATGCATCTTCTGTATTTAATGGAATTGGCTACATTAAACATGGTGGTACGAAATCTATTGCGAACCAAGAGTCACGTGTATTGATGTTATCTGAAAATGCTCGTGGTGATGCTAACCCTATTCTTTTAATAGACGAAGATGATGTTGAAGCAGGACATGCAGCCTCAGTTGGTCGTGTCGATCCTGAGCAATTATATTATTTAATGAGCCGTGGTATTTCAAGAGCTGAAGCAGAGCGTCTAGTTATACATGGTTTCTTAGATCCAGTAGTACGTGAATTACCAATTGACGATGTAAAACGTCAACTTAGAGAAGTAATTGAGCGTAAAGTTTCAAAATAAAGTCAAAGATTAATTCAATTGATACCTCCTAGAGGGGAAACTCATATATAGAAAGGTCGTGACTATAATGGCCGAACATTCTTTTGATGTCAAGGCAGTCATTAAAGACTTTCCAATACTTGAGCAAAAGGTAAATAATAAACGTTTAGCATACCTTGATTCAACTGCGACTAGCCAAACACCTGTACAAGTTTTAAATGTACTAGATGATTACTACAAACGCTATAATTCTAATGTCCATCGTGGTGTACACACATTAGGGTCTTTAGCTACAGATGGCTATGAAAATGCAAGAGAAACAGTAAGACGTTTTATCAATGCGAAGTACTTTGAAGAAATTATTTTCACTCGAGGAACAACTGCATCAATAAATATAGTAGCACATAGTTATGGTGACGCTAATATTAGTGAGGGTGACGAAATTGTTGTAACAGAAATGGAACATCATGCTAATATTGTTCCATGGCAACAATTAGCTAAACGTAAAAATGCAACACTAAAATTTATTCCAATGACAAAAGATGGTGAATTGCAATTAGATGATATAAAAGCAACCATCAATGATAAAACTAAAATTGTTGCTATCGCACACGTTTCCAATGTTTTAGGAACAATTAATGATGTTAAAACTATCGCTAAAATTGCACATGAACATGGTGCAGTTATAAGTGTGGATGGTGCGCAATCAGCTCCACACATGGCTTTAGATATGCAAGATATCGATGCTGATTTTTATAGTTTTAGTGGACATAAAATGTTAGGTCCTACTGGCATTGGAGTTTTATATGGAAAAAGAGAATTATTACAAAATATGGAACCCGTTGAATTTGGTGGAGATATGATAGACTTCGTAAGTAAATATGACGCCACTTGGGCTGACCTACCAACTAAATTTGAGGCTGGCACACCACTTATTGCTCAAGCAATAGGTTTAGCAGAAGCTATACGTTATATTGAAAATTTAGGTTTTAATGCGATTCATCAGCATGAAAAAGAATTGACAGAATATGCATATGAACAAATGTTAACTATAGATGGTCTTGAAATTTACGGTCCACCAAAAGATAGACGTGCAGGGGTCATTACTTTTAATTTAGCAGATATACATCCACATGATGTAGCTACAGCTGTTGATACAGAAGGTGTTGCAGTTCGTGCAGGCCATCACTGTGCGCAACCTTTGATGAAATGGTTAGGTGTTTCTTCAACAGCACGTGCAAGTTTTTACGTTTATAATACGAAAGAAGATGTAGATCAATTAGTTCAAGCATTGAAACAAACGAAGGAGTTTTTCTCTTATGAATTTTAATAATTTGGATCAATTATATAGATCTGTAATTATGGATCATTACAAAAACCCTAGAAACAAAGGTGTCTTAGACAATGGCTCAATGACTGTTGATATGAATAACCCTACATGTGGTGATCGCATACGTTTGACATTTGATATTGAAGACGGAATCATTAATGATGCTAAGTTTGAAGGAGAAGGATGTTCAATTTCAATGTCTAGTGCATCTATGATGACTGAAGCAGTTAAAGGTCATTCACTTGGTGAAGCAATGCAAATGAGCCAAGAGTTTACTAAAATGATGCTCGGTGAAGACTACGAGATTACAGAAGAAATGGGAGATATTGAGGCGCTTCAAGGTGTCTCACAATTCCCAGCTAGAATTAAATGTGCAACGCTTGCATGGAAAGCATTAGAAAAAGGGACAGTCGAAAAAGAAGGTAAGTCAGAAGGTACAACGGAAGAAGATTAAAACCAATACAATATATTACCTTTTGATGATGTAAATATATTGTTATACTGAATCAACATCCTCGTATGTTTAATTCAGTGATTTAATTACATCATAAAAGTTTAAATCATAGTGATAGGACATAACAAAGTAGAGTAAACATAAATATAAATGAATTTTTTATACGCATGCCGTTTATTAATTATAAAATCAAGGAGTGATTAAAATGGCAAAACAAGCACCTGATGTTGGGGATTATAAATACGGATTCCATGACGAAGATGTTTCCATTTTTAGATCAGAGCGTGGTTTAACGGAAAATATAGTAACAGAAATCTCTAAAATGAAAGAAGAGCCACAATGGATGTTAGATTTCCGTTTGAAAGCATTAAAACTATTCTATAAAATGCCAATGCCACAATGGGGTGGAGATTTATCTGAATTAGATTTTGATGATATTACGTATTATGTTAAACCTTCTGAACATACTGAACGTTCATGGGATGAAGTGCCTGAAGAAATCAAACGTACTTTTGATAAATTAGGTATTCCAGAAGCTGAGCAGAAATACTTAGCTGGAGTTTCTGCACAATATGAATCAGAAGTTGTTTATCATAATATGGAGAAAGAACTGGAAGAAAAGGGTATTATTTTCAAAGATACTGATAGTGCATTACGTGAAAATGAAGAGTTATTTAGAGAATATTTTGCGTCAGTGGTACCTGCTGCAGATAATAAATTTGCTGCATTAAATTCAGCAGTATGGTCTGGTGGTTCATTCATTTATGTTCCTAAGAATGTTAAATTAGATACACCACTACAAGCATATTTCCGTATTAACTCTGAGAATATGGGACAATTCGAACGTACATTAATAATTGCTGATGAAGGTGCATCAGTAAACTATGTAGAAGGTTGTACTGCACCTGTATACTCTACAAGTTCGCTACACTCGGCAGTTGTTGAAATTATAGTACACAAAGATGCACATGTAAGATATACTACTATCCAAAACTGGGCTAATAACGTATATAATTTAGTAACTAAACGTACCTTTGTCCATGAGAATGGTAATATGGAATGGGTAGATGGAAACTTAGGCTCTAAGTTAACGATGAAATATCCAAACTGTGTACTTTTAGGTGAAGGTGCCAAAGGTAGCACATTATCCATTGCATTTGCTGGTAAAGGTCAAGTTCAAGATGCTGGTGCTAAAATGATTCATAAAGCACCTAATACATCTTCAACTATTGTTTCTAAATCTATCTCCAAAAATGGTGGTAAAGTCATTTATCGTGGTATCGTTCATTTTGGACGTAAAGCTAAGGGAGCACGTTCAAATATCGAATGTGATACATTAATTTTAGATAATGAATCGACTTCAGATACTATCCCTTATAATGAAGTGTTCAATGACAATATTTCATTAGAACATGAAGCTAAAGTTTCTAAAGTATCAGAAGAGCAATTATTCTATCTTATGAGTCGTGGTATTTCTGAGGAAGAAGCGACAGAAATGATTGTTATGGGATTCATTGAGCCGTTCACAAAAGAATTACCAATGGAATACGCAGTAGAAATGAACCGTTTAATTAAGTTTGAAATGGAAGGCTCAATTGGTTAATATTAATTCAATTATAATATGATTAACAACCAACGAATCGTTTGTGATTCGTTGGTTGTTTTATTTTTATGTCAAATTCAGTTGGTAACAATGAAAAAATTAAATAGTAGTTAATTTATGATTGATACAGCTCATATCGGCTCTAATATCTGCTTTTATTGTTGAATAACATCTTTTATAAGAGTATCGATCATGAGTCTATTTTATGAAATTTTTTAGTATCTCATTTAGTATTACAATTCGTTAAATAAAATGGATTCCACTGTAAAAGTGTTGAAGATATTACAGAAACACAAGCTATTGCAAATAATGAAGTTAAAGGTAAAGATTTGATTAAGCATATCAAAATTACTTTGGGTGACTTCAAAGATTTTCAAGTTAAACATGATTTTGATGATGCGAACTTATTGAATATGATTGCACCTGTAGCTACAATGGCTTCAAAAGTGAAAGATATGCCGAGTGATTGCTACTAATAGCAAGAAACTTTAGTTTTATTAAGCAGTTATACACTACTTATTTGAAAAATAACCAATTCGTTCAATTGAAAATGGAATTAAATGGATATCGCGATGCTTTATACGGTGGTGGTAAATCTGCTAAATCCCTGATGACTAAAAAAGATATTAAGATGAGTAATAAAATTGCCAATGCAATGAAAAGGTTAGAAAAAGTTATAGATAACTCACATGAAAAAATTGACGCCAGAGCAATACGAGAGTATGTCAATAAATATCCAATTATCGAGGGTCAAGTTATACATATCAATAGTTGTCTTGATAATGATATTTCTGGCACATATATTTACTACAGTGCCTGAGATTAAAAATAATGAATTGTAAGAAATCGAAACTATTCTCATAATTGTTGTGCTAGTCTCTATTACTTACTTTATCATTAATTTTATTTTATGGATCAAAAGGAAAAATTTTCTTTTATCACTATTAAATCGCTTTTTATCATTGTGTTATTTATCATTTTAAAGATAATTACGATATGAATTTTAGTTTACAATATATTTATCTGATTTTTACTTTTTATATTTTTACAAAGTATTTAAAGTGGAATTTTTAGAAGACTTAACTCTTTGTTTTAATAAATGTAATGAATTATTATGGCTTATCGTTTGATTTTTAATAAAAGGGATTGTTAAGTTATTGATAAACTTCATGAGAGTAAGCCACGACAAACTATAAAAATATTTTGCATTAGTTCATTCATATTCGTGTGTTGTGTTAATCCAATATAAATGATAAGTTTGATAATTCATTTCTCGGGAAATAATGTATTAATACGAACTAAATCTTAAGGAGAAATGCATCATGATTATTGCAATTATACTATTAATATTTGTTTCATTTTTCTTTTCAGGTAGTGAGACAGCATTAACAGCCGCGAATCGCACTAAGTTTCAAACTGAAGCTAAAAAGGGTGATCGTAAGGCGCAAGGTTTAACAAAGTTATTAGATAAACCAAGTGAATTTATCACTACTATATTAATCGGTAACAATGTAGCGAATATTATTTTACCTACACTCGTGACAATCTTAGCGATTGATATTGGAGTGAATGTGGGAATAGCATCAGCAATTGTAACAATTGTGATTATACTTATTTCTGAAGTGATTCCTAAATCAATTGCTGCAACATTTCCTGATAAAATTTCAAAACTTGTGTATCCTATCATTCATATATGTGTTATTGTACTCAAGCCCATTACAATCTTATTAAACAAGATGACAGATGGTATTAATCATTTACTATCTCGAGGCCAACCTGTTGAAAAAAGATTTTCTAAAGAAGAAATTCGTACATTATTAAATATTGCGGGTAGAGAAGGTGCATTTAATGAGATAGAAAATACTCGACTTCAAAACGTTATGGACTTTGAACAATTGAAGGTTAAGGATGTTGATACCACGCCTCGTATTAATGTTGTAGCTTTTTCAAAGGAAGTAACATATGACGAAGCTTATGATACAGTGATGAATAACCCATATACAAGATATCCAGTATATGATGAAAATATAGATGATATCATCGGCGTATTCCACTCAAAATATTTATTAGCTTGGAGTAAACATAAAGAGGAGTCAATTACTAATTATGCATCAAGCCCTTTATTTGTAAATGAACATAATAGGGCAGAATGGGTATTGCGTAAAATGACCGTTTCACGAAAACATTTAGCGATTGTTTTAGATGAATTTGGAGGTACGGATGCTATCGTATCGCACGAAGATTTAATAGAAGAGCTACTTGGTATGGATATTGAGGATGAAATGGATCGTGAAGAAGAAAATAAATTAAAACATCAAAAATTTCCGCAAAGCATGATGCATCGTTAATTTTATTGTAAAAATGATAGTGGTTATGAATGTCAAACAAGTTGCGGTGCAATTAAGATGTTGTGTAATTTAGTTGTGATATAAATTGTAAAGGTAGAAAACCTGGGACATAATACATTGTTCCAGGTGTTTTTCTATTTTAGTAGGCAGTAATAGATTGAAAAACTCGATAAATATAAATATTATCAAACTTAGTCTTTATTGCTAAGGTTATACAAGGAATTTGAAAAGGTTGCATCTTTCTCTTACCACAAGATGTACTTTTGTTTAACTATAAGATATATGTATATTAAAGAATATGTAAATTTAACTTAACTCAAGTGAATCAATGATTTGTAATGTGGTATCATGTTGTTGGTGATAAATATGATAGAAATAGGTCTTACTGGCTGGGGTGACCATGATACATTATATGAGGATTTAGAGCGTAAAACAGATAAGTTAAAAACGTATGCTAGTCACTTCCCAATAGTAGAGTTGGATGCTTCGTATTATGCGATACAGCCAGAGCGAAATATAATTAAATGGATAAATGAAACGCCGAATAGATTTCAATTCGTTGTTAAAATTCATCAAGCATTAACATTGCATGCTGACTATAGAGATTATGCAGAGTCGAGAGATATATTATTTAAACAGTTTAAAGAAATGATCAATCCGTTAAAAGAGCATAATAAATTGGCGATGGTGCTCGTACAATTTCCACCTTGGTTTGATTGTAACGTCCAAAATATAAATTACATCTTATATGTGAGAAAACAATTAACTGATATTCCGATGAGCATTGAATTTAGACATCAATCATGGTTTGACAATCAGTATAAAGAACAAACTTTATCCTTCTTAACACAACATCAAATCATTCATGCAGTGGTAGATGAACCTCAAGTTAAAGAGGGGAGCGTTCCTTTAGTAAATAGGATTACTAGTGAAATTGCTTTTGTACGTTATCATGGACGTAATCATTATGGTTGGACTAAAAAAGATATGACTGATCAAGAATGGCGAGATGTAAGATATTTATATGATTATAGCAATGATGAGTTAGCTGACTTGGCTCGTAAAGTCGAAATACTTAATCAAAAGGCTAAGAAAGTATATGTAATTTTTAATAATAACTCTGGCGGTCATGCAGCTAATAATGCTAAAAAGTATCAAAATATTTTAGACATTGATTATGAAGGTTTAGCACCGCAACAATTAAAACTATTTTAAGAGGCGAATGTCATGTTATTAACAATTATTCTATTAATATTAATAGGGGGATTATCAGCGATTTTAGGATCTATCGTTGGTATTGGTGGTGGAATCATCATCGTCCCCACACTTGTTTATTTAGGCGTTAACCATCATCTTCTACATGGTATTACGACGCAAATTGCAATAGGTACTTCTTCAGTTATTCTGATTGTTACTGGATTATCTTCCTCATTAGGATATTTAAAAACCAAACAAGTAGATATAAAAAATGGTTCGATATTTCTATTTGGACTACTACCTGGATCTTTGGTTGGTTCTTTTTTAAGTAGATACCTTACACTTGATTCGTTTAACTTATACTTTGGCGTGTTTATGATATTTGTGTCGATATTACTGATGATTCGTCACAAAATCAAACCTTTTAAAATTTTTGACAAACCTAAATATGCGCGTACATATGTTGATGCTGAAGGGAAAACATACCGTTATAGTGTACCACCCCTGTTTGCTTTTATAACAACGTTATTTATTGGGCTATTAACAGGACTGTTTGGCATAGGTGGAGGTGCATTGATGACCCCTCTTATGCTCATCGTCTTTAGATTTCCACCACATGTTGCAGTAGGCACAAGTATGATGATGATTTTCTTTTCAAGTGTGATGAGTTCAATAGGGCACATCTTTCAAGGACATGTGGCTTGGGGCTATTCTATCATTCTCATTATTTCAAGTGTTATAGGTGCACAAATAGGTGTGAGGGTCAATCGATCTATGAAATCCGACACAGTTGTAATGTTATTGAGAACAGTAATGCTTATCATGGGTGTATATTTAATCATTAAATCTTTTATTTAAATGCGAAGTAGTTATGCTTTGAGACTTTGTTCTTTAATGCTAAAGTACAATTAAGTATATAAATTTTAAAGAGGGGGATCATGTTATGGAATTAACAATATATCACACGAATGATATTCATAGTCATTTAAATGAATATGCTCGTATTCAAGCTTATATGGCAAAACATAGACCGCAACTTGAACATCCCTCCCTCTATATAGATATAGGTGACCATGTTGATTTATCAGCACCTGTGACAGAAGCTACGGTAGGACATAAAAATATAGAACTTTTAAATGAAGCACATTGTGATATTGCAACCATTGGAAATAATGAAGGAATGACAATTTCTCATGATGCTTTACAAAATCTATATAACGACGCGGATTTTAAAGTGATTTGCACGAATGTCATAGATGAAGAGGGACATCTTCCACATCATATTACCTCTTCGTATATCAAAGAAATAAAAGGAACACGTATTTTATTTGTTGCAGCAACGGCACCGTTCACACCTTTTTATCGAGCACTGGATTGGATTGTTACTGACCCATTAGCGGCAATCAAAGATGAAATCAATGCACATCAAGGTGAATATGATCTTTTAATGGTTATGAGCCATGTCGGTATCTTTTTTGATGAAAAGTTATGCCAAGAGATTCCGGAAATAGATGTTATCTTTGGTAGTCATACGCATCATCATTTTGAACATGGAGAAATAAACAATGGTGTTTTGATGGCAGCTGCCGGAAAATATGGCTATTATTTAGGTGAAGTTAATATTACGATTGAAAATGGAAAAATCGTTGATAAAATCGCCAAAATTCATCCTATTGAAACACTTCCCTTAGTCGAGACACATTTTGAAGAAGAAGGAAGAGCACTTCTAAGTAAACCAGTAGTTAATCATCATGTGAACTTAGTCAAAAGAACAGATGTTGTTACAAGAACATCGTATTTACTGGCTGAAAGTGTATATGAGTTTTCAAGGGCTGATTGTGCAATCGTAAATGCTGGACTTATAGTTAATGGCATTGAAGCTGATAAAGTGACGGAATATGATATACATCGCATGTTACCCCATCCAATCAATATTGTAAGAGTTCGATTAACCGGTAAACAATTAAAGCAAGTGATTCAAAAAAGCCAAAAGCAAGAATATATGCACGAACATGCACAAGGTCTTGGTTTTAGAGGGGATATATTTGGAGGATATATTTTATATAATCTAGGCTTTATTGAGTCAGAAGACCGTTATTTTATAGGCGATGAAGAGATTCAAAATGATAAACAATATACGTTAGGTACTGTTGATATGTATACATTTGGAAGATATTTCCCATTGCTAAAGGGGTTATCTACAGATTATATTATGCCTGAATTTTTACGTGATATTTTTAAAGAGAAATTACTAAAATTATAAAAGAAACGTATATTGAATTTTAATTTAATGTTAATGCCGATATGTTATAATAAACGAAGATATATTAAACAGGAGGGTATGCGTTGTTATGGCGACTAGAAATGAAGAAATTTTACGTAAACCGGATTGGTTAAAGATTAAGCTTAACACAAACGATAATTATACTGGTCTTAAGAAAATGATGCGTGAGAAGAATTTACACACAGTGTGTGAAGAAGCTAAATGTCCAAATATTCACGAATGTTGGGGTGCGCGTCGTACAGCTACATTTATGATTTTAGGGGCAGTATGTACAAGAGCATGTCGATTTTGCGCGGTAAAAACTGGTTTACCTAATGAATTAGATTTAAATGAACCAGAACGAGTTGCAGAATCAGTAGAATTAATGAATTTAAAACATGTTGTAATTACTGCTGTTGCACGTGATGATTTAAGAGATCAAGGCTCAAACGTGTATGCAGAAACAGTACGTAAAGTAAGAGAAAGAAATCCATTTACAACAATAGAAATTTTACCATCTGACATGGGTGGCGATTATGAAGCCCTTGAAACATTAATGGCTTCTAGACCAGACATTCTTAATCACAACATTGAAACGGTTCGTCGCTTAACACCAAGAGTTCGAGCTCGAGCAACTTACGATAGAACTTTACAATTTTTACGTCGTTCTAAAGAATTACAACCTGATATTCCAACAAAATCAAGTTTGATGGTTGGGTTAGGTGAAACGATGGAAGAAATTTATGAAACGATGGATGATTTACGCGCTAATGATGTTGATATCTTAACTATAGGTCAATATTTACAACCGTCTCGAAAACATTTGAAAGTTGAGAAATATTATACGCCATTAGAATTTGGTAAAATGAGAAAGATTGCAATGGAAAAAGGATTTAAACATTGTCAAGCAGGACCTTTAGTAAGAAGCTCATATCATGCTGATGAGCAAGTGAATGAAGCAGCTAAAGAGAAACAACGCCAAGGTGAAGAACAACTCAATTAAGTAATAATTTTTAAAAACTATTAAAAATAGAGGCATAAGTGCCTCGCTTATCGAGTATCTATAATTTATGTGATACATAAAATTTCATTATATTTTGATAAATGTGTGTATTGAAGATATCGGTAAGTGATTTATGGTATTTTTGATACTTAGTGCCTCTATTTCATTTTTTTGTAAGGTGAAAATATGATTAAAGTCGACCAACAATATTTTGAATTGATAGAAGAATATAGAGAATGTTTTGATGAGGAAATATTTTCAGCTAGGTATTCGGATATATTAGACAAATATGATTATGTCGTAGGTGACTATGGTTACGATCAATTACGCTTAAAAGGATTTTATAAAGATAGTAATAAAAAGGCAGAAATAAGTAAACGATTTTCAAGTATACAAGATTATATACTAGAATATTGTAATTTTGGTTGTCCTTATTTTGTAGTCAGACGATTGTCACCAAATGAATTTATTGAAGAAATAGATGATAAAGAAGATATCATTGATAAATTACATGATGTTAAGATTCAACCTACTATTCAAGACACAGAAAAACATACCCAAGCTATAGATCAATAGAAGTCCACTAAGTTGAGAGCGTCATCTCAATTTAAGTGGACTTTTATAACATATCTCTTCTATTGAATAACTTCATTTAAATATTCAATAATTTCATCCGCTTCTTCCTTTGATACTCCTAAAATATGAGAAATGTAACCTTCTTCTTCTATATCATCTGAACCTATAATGCCAAATTGATTTGTCTGCATATTTAAAACTAAAGTTTTACCATAATGTCTATCCGTTTGTACAAGCATTAAGTCGTAACGACTATGCTCACCAACAAAGCCGACGAACTGTACTTGGCTTTGTTCTTCATCATCATATAAGTACATATCTATCATAACTCTGACGCTCCTTTATATTGCGAAAACTATTACACTTAAGTATAACGACAAATGATGATGACTGCAAAACTATGGTATGATTAACTTATTAGATGTATGAAGAGGTGACAAGCGAATGTATTTTGTAGATAAAGATAAACTAACTCAGAAAATCACTTACTTACAAAAGCTCACTGAAGATTACAATGATAATAAAAGGAACCTATATGCTTTTGAACGAATTGGTCAAATGTTAATTGAATCTTCTGTAGATATTGGCAATATGATTATAGATGGGTTTATTTTAAGAGATCCTGGTAATTATAAAGATGTAATAGATATTTTAGAATTGGAAAATGTTATTTCAAAAGAAACACAATCACATATCAATCGAACTATTGATGTTAGAAAACAGTTTGCACATCACTATATCGATTTAAATATGAATAAAATTGAGCCGTTATTTGATGATGCACTACCATACTATAAGCAATTTATTCAAGAAGTAGGACAATTTTTAGAAAATGAAAATGTACCAATTACCGCATTTGGAAAAGGAGCGAATAACTAGTGAAACATTATCAGGCATACTTAATCGATTTAGATGGGACAATGTATAAAGGCACAGATGAAATTGACGGTGCCGCACAATTTATAGATTATTTAAATAATAATCATATCCCGCATCTATATGTAACTAATAATTCTACAAAGACACCTGTTCAAGTTACTGAGAAGTTACGTGAGATGCATATTGATGCTAAACCAGATGAAGTTGTAACTTCAGCATTGGCAACAGCGGATTATATCTCTGAACAGCATCCAAATGCAACTGTATATATGATTGGTGGTCATGGACTCATAACTGCACTAACTGATGCAGGACTTTCAATAAAGAATGATGAACATGTTGATTATGTAGTTATTGGTTTAGATGAAAAGGTAACATATGAAAAATTATCAATCGCAACATTAGCTGTACGTAATGGAGCTAAATTTATATCTACAAATCCAGATGTATCCATACCTAAAGAGAGAGGTTTTTTACCTGGTAATGGTGCTATTACGAGTGTGGTCAGTGTCTCTACTGGCATTCAGCCAGAGTTTATTGGTAAACCTGAACCAATTATAATGTCTAAGTCTTTAGATATACTTGGATTAGAAAAATCAGAAGTTGCAATGGTTGGTGATTTATATGACACAGACATTATGTCAGGTATTAACGTGGGTATTGATACGATACATGTTCAAACTGGTGTGAGTACGTATGAAGATATTCAATCTAAAGAAATACCGCCTACGTATTCATTTAAAGATTTAAATGTAGCTATTGCAGAATTAGAAAAATAAAATATCATCTATCTGTTTTTGAAATTAATAGAGGTGTGCATATGAATAAAATACTCGTAACACGTCAAATTCCACAACACTACGTAGAGCAACTTAAAAAAATAGGACAAGTTGTCATGTGGGAACACGATTTAACGCCTATGTCTAGAGAATCATTTCTTGCTAACGTTGAAGATGCAACAGCATGTGTGATCACATTGAGTGAGCATATTGATGAAGAAGTATTTCTCAGGGCACAACAACTTAAAGTGATTGCTAATATGGCAGTAGGTTTTGACAATATTGATATTTCATTAGCAAAGAAACATGGTGTAGTTGTTACCAATACACCTCATGTACTGACAGAGACAACTGCCGAACTAGGGTTTACATTGATGCTTACTGTAGCTCGTAGAATCATTGAAGCGACATCATATATTCAAAAGGGTAAGTGGAAAAGTTGGGGCCCCTACTTATTATCAGGAAAAGATGTATACGGTGCAACTGTTGGTATTTTTGGAATGGGTGATATAGGAAAAGCGTTTGCACGTCGCTTACAAGGGTTTGATGCACGGATAATATATCACAATCGCAAACGTGACTTAAATGCTGAAAGAGATTTAAATGCTACATATGTAACGTTTAAATCTTTACTTGAACAAAGTGATTTTATTATTTGCACAGCACCTTTAACTAAGGAAACTGAGAATCAATTTGATGCTCGAGCTTTTAATAAAATGAAAAATGATGCTGTCTTCATTAATATTGGAAGAGGTGCAATTGTAGATGAGGAAGCACTTTTAGAAGCGTTAAAAAATCATGAGATACAAGCCTGTGGTTTAGATGTTATGCGTCAAGAACCTATTCAACCTAATCATCCAATACTGAAATTACCTAACGCTGTGGTGTTACCTCACATAGGAAGTGCATCCCAAGTCACTAGAAATCGAATGGTACAACTTTGTATAGATAATATTAAAGCAGTATTAAATAATGATGCACCAATAACCCTTGTAACCTCTTTACACTTTTAAAATTTATTCACGTTAGTCATATTCCATCAATCGAATGTGATAACGTGAATTTTTTTAATTTGATAAAACTAACAATTTTGTTATATCCACTGTAATTGTCTAATCATGGCTTTAGAATTAAAATAATGTTGTTCTTAAAAGTGAGAACCATTTCTAATTGAGTTGTTGACATATGATTTGAATATGTAAAATTTTAAATACAATTCTAAGCAAGACATAAAATTTGAATTGAATTATATTTGAAACATAGATATAATGAATTGTAAAATTAAAATATAAAATGTATATTGTGTTGTTTGACGTCTATTAGCAATTATTAAGGTTCATAGTACATGATTTAATATAAGAACATTGAGAAGATTTACGATTAATAATAGTTAGAGTTTGAGAGGTGCTATTTAAAAATGAAAGGAAAAGAGCCTTCTAACAAATATTTTGATAAAATGAAGCCTTACTTAATCACTTTGTTATATTTAGCTATTTTTATAGCGCTATATTTAATTTATGGTAGTGGTGATACACAAAACAACTTCATTTATAATGAATTCTAATGAGGGAGAGTAGTTATGGCAGACTTAATTAATATTCTAAACCACTTCGTTCAGGAACAACCTGAAGCAGTTGCGGTTAGACATACAAATGATGAGCTAACATATAAACAACTTGATGAAGAATCAAGTAAGCTAGCACATCTATTACAAGATAGTAAAAAGCCAATGATTTTATATGGTCACATGTCACCTTACATGATTGTTGGTATGATTGGAGCGATTAAATCCGGTTGTGGATATGTTCCTATTGATACTTCTGTTCCCAAAGAACGTGTGAATATGATTATTGATAAAGTACAACCGGAAATCATTTTTAATACTTCAGATGAGACTTTAGAACAGACAAATGCACAAGTGCTTAAGGTTAGCGATATTCAGGATTCACAATATCCAATTGTCTTTGATAGTCAAATGAAGCAAAACGATGTAGTATATACAATTTTTACCTCAGGATCTACAGGAGAACCTAAAGGTGTGCAAATTGAATATGCAAGTTTAAATGAATTCGCAGAATGGATGGTATCTTTAAACAAAACTGGTACTGGTAAAGAATGGTTAAATCAAGCGCCATTTTCTTTTGATTTATCAGTAATGGCAATCTATCCTTGTTTAACATCAGGTGGTACTTTAAATCTTGTTGATAAAGATATGATTAAAAAACCTAAACTATTGAACGAAATGTTAGTTCAAACACCAATGAATGTTTGGGTTTCTACACCTTCTTTTATAGAAATGTGTTTATTATTACCTAATTTAAATGAACAACAATATAGTAGTTTAAAGCAATTCTTTTTCTGTGGGGAAATCTTACCACATAAAACAGCTAAAGCCTTAGTTGAAAGATTTCCGAATTCAATGATTTATAACACATATGGACCGACTGAAGCTACTGTTGCAGTCACAAGTATACAAATCACAGAAGAAATTTTAAATCAATATAACCCTTTACCAGTTGGTGTGGCTAGACCTGGTACAAAATTATTTGCTACTGAAGAAGGAGAACTTGTCATTGAGGGGCAAAGCGTCAGTTTAGGTTATTTAAAGAATGAAGAAAAGACAACTGCAGTATTTAATTTTGAAGACGGTGTCAGAACATATCATACTGGGGATAAAGCTAAAATTGAAGATGGATTGTGGTTTATTCAAGGACGTATTGATTTTCAAATTAAATTAAATGGTTATCGTATGGAATTAGAGGAAATTGAAACACAATTACGCCAGTCAAAACATGTAAGAGAGGCTGTTGTTGTGCCGGTTTATAAAAATGGAAAGGTCATACATTTAATAGGAGCAGTAGTACCTACTGAACCTGTAGAAGATAATTTAGCAATGACAACTCATATTAAACACGAACTTAAATCACGCTTACCAGAATATATGATTCCTAGAAAGTTCGAATGGATGGAACAACTACCACTCACATCAAATGGTAAATTAGATCGTAAGAAAATTGCCGAGGTTGTAAACGGATGATACCTTATGGCACATTTACATTTTTCTTAATTGCATTTATCGTTCTTATACCTGTGATAATACTTGGATTCTTAGGTAAGCGAAGTTATATTTACAATGGTATAAGTACAGCAATCATGATTGTCATTATATTCGCATCAGATAAACATAATCTGTTAGGGCAAAAATATCTAAGTGCACAACTTTTTTGTTTTATTATTTATGTCATATGGCAGGTTGCCCTCATTATGTACTACTATCAATCACGACAAAAGAAGAATACTTTTACAAAATTTGTAACAATTATGGTGTTGTCTATTCTCCCTCTAGCAATTGTTAAAATATTACAGAGTTCATGGTTAGGTGGACATCAAATTCACTTCCATGAAAGTAAATTAATTGAATTTGTAGGATTTTTAGGTATCTCATACGTCACTTTCAAAAGTGTTCAATTAATTATGGAAATTCGTGATGGTTCTATTAAAGAAATCAAGGTAGGGAAATTGATACAATTCATTTCATTCTTCCCAACCATTTCATCTGGACCTATTGATAGATATAAACGTTTTGTGAAAGATGATAAGAAAGTACCTAGCGGTGCAGAGTACAGAGAACTTGTTGTCAAAGCAATTCATATGATTATGTTAGGGTTCTTATATAAATATATTATTGCGTATTTGATTCAGACTTACGCTGTTAATCCTTTACAACTTAACCTGCATGGATTTACTCATATGTGGCTATATATGTACGCTTATAGCTTATATTTATTCTTTGATTTTGCTGGATACAGTTTATTCGCAATTGCAGTGAGTTATTTATATGGTATTAAGACACCGCCTAACTTTAAACAACCGTTTAAAGCCAAAAATATTAAAGATTTCTGGAATAGATGGCATATGACTTTATCTTTCTGGTTTAGAGATTGTATCTATATGAGATCTTTATTCTACATGTCACGTAAGAAGTTATTAAAAAGTCAATTTGCAATGTCAAATGTAGCGTTCTTTTTAAACTTTTTCATAATGGGAGTATGGCATGGTCTTGAAGTATATTACATTGTATATGGATTATACCACGCAGCGTTATTCATAGGTTATGGTTATTATGAGCGTTGGCGTAAAAAGCATCCACCACGTTGGCAAAATGGTTTCACTACAGCTATAAGTATTATCATTACCTTCCATTTTGTAACTTTCGGATTCTTAATTTTCTCAGGCAAATTTATTTAATAAAGGAGTAATTAATTATGGAATTTAGAGAACAAGTATTAGATTTATTAGCAGAAGTAGCTGAAAACAACATTGTGAAGGAAAACCCAGATGTAGAAATCTTTGAAGAAGGTATTATTGATTCATTTCAAACTGTAGGTTTACTTTTAGAAATTCAAAATAAATTGGATATTGAAGTGTCAATTATGGACTTTGATAGAGATGAGTGGGCAACTCCTAATAAAATTGTAGAAGCTTTAGAAGAGTTACGATGAAACTGAAACCATTCTTACCCATTATAATCAGTGGCGTCATATTTATTATATTTTTATTTTTACCAGCAAGTTGGTTTACTGGTCTTGTGACAAATAAGACGTTAGCTGATAATAGAATTTCTTTAACTGATCAAGTTTTAAAAGGCACGCTCATTCAAAATAAATTATTCGAGTCAAATAAGTATTACCCGATTTATGGTTCAAGTGAACTGGAAAAGGATGATCCTTTTAATCCAGGTATAGCGCTAAATAAACAAAATGCTAGTAAAGAAACGTTCCTTATTGGTGCGGGAGGTTCGACAGATTTAATTAATGCAGTTGAACTTGCAGCGCAATACGACAATTTAAAAGGAAAGAAATTTACATTTATTATTTCTCCACAGTGGTTTACGAATCATGGATTAACAAATCAAAACTTTGATGCTCGTATGTCACAAAGTCAAATCAATCAGATGTTTAATCAAAAAGATATGCCAGCTAATTTGAAGAAACGGTATGCACAAAGATTGTTACAGTTTCCGCATGCACACAATAAGTCATACCTTAGAGAACAAGCAAAACATCCTAATGATGTCTCTGGAAACTACATTTCTTCATTTAAAGAAAATCAATTAACTAAGATTGAAGCTATTAAATCATTATTCTCATTCACTAAGCCACCTCTAGCAGAAGTAAAACCTGCAACAAGAGAAGATGCTTCATGGGATGAGATGAAACATAAAGCTGCCGATATAGGCAAAGCAAATACTCAATCTAATAAATATGATATAAGAGATCCATATTGGAAATTGATAAAACAAAACAAGCGTAAAATCAAAAGGGATTATGAGTTCAACATTAACTCACCCGAGTTCCAAGATTTAAAATTATTAGTGCAAACGCTACATGCTGCTGGAGCTGATGTACAATATGTTAGTATACCTTCAAATGGAAGATGGTATGATCATATAGGTATCAAAAAAGATAGACGTGAAGCTGTATATAAAAAGATTCACTCAACTGTAGTTGATAATGGTGGGAAAATTTATGATTTGACAAACAAGGACTATGAAAAGTACGTAATTAGTGATGCTGTTCATATTGGATGGAAAGGTTGGGTTTACGTCGACCAGCAAATTGCAAGACATATGGATGGTCATGCGCCTAAAAATCATGAAGTCGATTATTCTAAAAATAAACCACCGCACAAACATCACAACGATCGTCAAGATGATCAACATCAAGGCAACAAATAATATTATTAACCGAAATAAAATTAAGTGAGCTAGGTACAGAATTCGTTATTTCATCCCGTGTAACGAGATTTATAAAGGAAATACCTCGACGTAATGTATTTTTCGTTTACTTCTTTGATAGCCAGTATATAAAATGCTTAGGAACAATGTTTTGTATCCTAAGCATTTTATTGTTTTATTTAGCATCATAGAGTTAATATTAGTGCGCTATGACTTCATTTATTAATTTCTATCAAATTAAAAAACCTAGGACGTCACTATCTATCCTAGGTTAATAAATAATTATATAGGGATGTATTAGAATACTTGTTCTACTTCTATTACACCTGGAACTTCTTCATGAAGTGCACGCTCGATGCCAGCTTTTAAGGTAATTGTAGAACTAGGACATGTTCCGCAAGCGCCATGTAATTGTAGCTTAACAATACCATCTTCAACATCTACAAGCGTACAATCGCCACCATCTCGTAATAAGAATGGACGCAAACGTTCTATAACTTCTGCTACTTGATCAAACATTGTTGGATTCTCAGTAGGCATGTGACATGTCTCCTTTCAGAGCAATTATTTCATAATCATTATTATTACATTATAATAGATAAAGTAGTAAAAATCTATAAAACAAGATAGGGGATTTTAATGACTAAAATTAGTGTTGTCGTATATGGAGCAGAAGTCGTTTGTGCGAGTTGTGTAAATGCACCTACATCTATAGATACTTATCAATGGCTTCAAGCATTACTTTTAAGAAAGTTTCCTCAACATCATTTTGAATTTACATATATTGACATACGAAATGATACTGAAAATTTAACTGATCATGATATGCAATTTATAGAAAGAATTAATGAAGATGAATTGTTTTACCCATTAGTTACGATGAATGATGAATATGTAGCAGATGGTTACATACAATATAAACAAATAACCCGTTTTATTAAATCATATTTTACTATGTAAGATTAAAAGAGGGGGCAATATTCATACTAACGATGTGCCTCAATTGACAGTGTCTGTGTTATTTTTTAGTGAAAATCTTCATTTTTAGGCTATATCTTTTATTGAGAAGAAGGACATTTCAATGCTGTCATAGTTTGTGATTATTAATTAAGCACCTAGGGAAATGTAAATGCCCTAGGTGCTTTATTTATTAACCATTATGATATTTATAGCGCCACAGAACACCTGATTTTAGAATAGAGGCTAATCGTCCGGTAACTGTTCGATCCATGATATAAGCAAAACCTTGTTTGTCACCTAAAGAGCCTAAAAAGCCTTGTACTTTAATTTCAGGCATTTTATCTGGAAGTGGTTCGTTATTCCATTGCTTCTTCAACACCTCAGCAATCTGTTCACCTTGTAGTTCTGCTAGTTGAGCACTGGGTGCATGTGGTAAATTAGCACAGTCACCTACGACATAAACATTTCTATAGGTTGGGACTTGATGGTACTGATTAATAATCACGCGTCCAGTGGTACTCATATCAATAGGAAGATTACGCACAATTTCAACAGGTTGTATGCCTGCTGTCCAAACGACTAAATCAATATTTTCTGGTTTACCATTATTATAAATTTTTCCGGGTTCTACTCTGTCGATGACTGAATTAGGTACTACAGTAACATTGTGTTTAGAAAACCAATTAGATATGTATTTACTCAGTTTCTCTGGAAAATTCCTTAAAATTCGAGGCCCTCTATCATATAACAAAATTTCCAAGTCTGATCGACTTTCACGTAGCTCGCTCGCTAATTCAATGCCACTTAAACCTGCCCCAACGATACCTACACGTGCCCCTTTAGGTAACTCGCTAATTCTATGGTATGTTTCACGCGATTTAGATAATGTTTGAATGCTATGTGTATATGCTTCAGCACCAGGGACATTATGATATTTATCCTCACACCCTAGACCAATGATAAGTTCGTCATAATCTATTTTTGAATTTCCAACTGTTATCATTTGTTCGTCCAAATCTATATCACTGATTTCCCCATAAACCGTATTAATTTGACTGCTATCTGGAAATTGGATTCGCACCTCTTTGTCAGATTTAGTTCCTGCTGCAAGTGCATAAAATTCAGGTTTTAAACCGTGGAATGGCATGCGGTCGATTAAAGTTAAGTGATATCCCTCAGGAATTGAATGAGGTAAAATGCGCGACATAATTCGCATATTACCATAGCCCCCGCCTAGTAATACTAAGTTTTTCATTGATTAATACCCCTTTGTTATAATTGTTTTATTGAAACCCTTTTCAAAAATCACTAGAATACTCTAAATGAAGATGATTCCTAGTCCCTGATAGTTATAATACTTGTATGCATGACTATTATATCTATTTTTCAAAATGACTACAAACAAATGTAGAATGCAATTTAATTATTATGAAATTTAAAAAGATAAACAAAATTAAAATCGTCATACCGACTGATAGTCAGGACATTGAATACTTTGTTATAATGTTTAAACTAATAAAGATAAGAAGGTGACTTATGTTTCCGTTAGTGGAGTTCTGTATTTCAAATATGGCCAAAGGTAGTGATGTTGTATTTGAAAAATTAGAAAATGATCCTAACATAGATGTCCTTGAATACGGTTGTCTACAAAATTGTGGTCTATGCGCAAGTAGCTTGTATGCCCTTGTAGATGGTGATATTGTTGAAGGTAACACACCAGACGATTTATTAAAAAACATATATCAACATATCGAAGATAATGATATAACGAATTTGTTATAAAGGTTAAAAAATTATGGGAGGTTTTTTATATGCCAACAGTCATTTTAACTGAAGCGGCAGCATTTGAAGTTAGAGACATGTTAAAAAATAACGACATGTCTGATGGTTATTTAAAAATTAAAGTAAATGGTGGAGGATGCACAGGATTAACTTATGGTATGTCAGCCGAAGCAGAACCTGGTGAAAATGATGAAATTCTCGAATACTATGGTTTGAAAGTTCTAGTAGACCGAAATGATGCTCCTGTATTAAATGGAACAACAATTGATTTTAAACAGTCACTTATGGGTGGAGGATTTCAAATAAATAATCCTAATGCTATTGCCTCATGTGGTTGTGGAAGTTCATTTAAAACAGCTAAAGTCGCTGGAAATCCAGAGCAATGTTAATTTCATATTGCCATCCGAAATTAAATTAAACTTTTCACAAACTATCCCTATTGTAGCTTGAAAATATAGGGTAAAAGCTATAGAATTAAAATTAGATTAAAAGTGTCTTTTATGTGAACAACTGAAGAGCAAAACCCAAAAAAGACTTGAAAATTTTAAATGTTGACTAAGACTATAAAGAAAGAGACAATTTGGCTTGTCATATGTTTATAGCCTTTATCTACATTGTTGGTTGGTTAAAATATTATGAAAGCTTAGGTGAATTAGAGATGGCTCAAGATCGTAAGAAAGTGCTCGTATTAGGTGCAGGTTATGCTGGTTTACAAACTGTAACTAAATTACAAAAAGAACTTTCTGCTGATGCAGCGGAAATTACTTTAATTAATAAGAATGAATATCATTATGAATCAACTTGGTTGCATGAAGCTTCTGCCGGTACGATTAATTATGAAGATTTATTGTATCCTGTTGAGAAAACTGTCAACAAAAATAAAGTGAATTTTGTTGTTGCTGAGGTAACAAAAATTGATCGTAATGCTAAACGTGTAGAAACTGATAAGGGTGTTTATGACTTTGATATCTTAGTTGTTGCACTAGGTTTTGTTAGCGAAACATTTGGTATTGATGGTATGAAAGAACATGCTTTCCAAATTGAGAACGTTTTAACTTCTCGTAAGTTGTCTCGTCACATTGAAGATAAGTTCGCAAATTATGCTGCTTCTAAAGAAAAAGATGATAAAGATTTATCTATTTTAGTTGGGGGAGCTGGATTTACAGGAATTGAATTTCTAGGTGAATTAACTGATAGAATTCCTGAATTATGCAGTAAATATGGTGTTGATCAAAGTAAAGTGAAGTTAACATGTGTTGAAGCAGCACCTAAAATGTTACCGATGTTCTCAGACGACTTAGTTAGTTATGCAGTAAAATATTTAGAAGACCGTGGAGTAGAATTCAAAATTGCAACACCTATTGTCGCTTGTAATGAAAAAGGTTTCGTTGTTGAAGTCAATGGAGAAAAACAACAATTAGAAGCCGGAACTTCTGTATGGACTGCTGGAGTGCGTGGAAGTCATTTAATGGAAGAATCATTTGAAGGTGTTAAACGTGGACGTATTATCAATAAACAAGATTTAACAATTGAAGGTCATAATGACATCTTTGTTATAGGAGATTGTTCAGCGTTTATTCCAGCTGGTGAAGAGCGTCCATTACCAACAACAGCTCAAATTGCTATGCAACAAGGTGAGCATACTGCTAGCAACATTAAACGTTTATTAAATGGTGAATCAACACAAGATTTCCAATATGTTAACCGTGGAACTGTATGTTCATTAGGTGCTAATGATGGTGTTGGAATTGTATATGGTAGAGATATCGCTGGTAAAAAAGCAGCATTCTTGAAGAAAGTTATTGATACTCGTGCGATTTACAAACTTGGTGGCATAGGATTAGCCTTTAAAAAAGGAAAATTTTAATCAAGTAATAGATATAAAAAAACAATAAAAAGGTACGAGACATAATTTGTTGTCTCCCTTAGCAAAGATGACTAGAGTTAAAATATGTAAACAACTCAAATTAATTTTGTCATCGATTGTTTATATTTTAATAATACCTGGGACAAAATGATTGTCCCAGGTTATTTTTTATCAGAAAAATATGATGAAGAAGAATTTCACACTTAATTAAACAAAAGTGGTTTTTATTTAGAGTTAGAGTAAAAAGTGGTTTTGTTTAATATTGGGGTGTTCATAACTTATAATTATTGTTATACAGAATGAGGAACGGAGGATCTATATGCAATTTTTTATTAATCAAGATACGCCAACATCAATTGAAACGATTGTGGTGGGTGTGCCAGATCACCTCAACCAATTAGGTGAGATAAAATATCATAAGACGTTAATTAAAGAACGATTAGAAACATTAAAACAATATCATGTCATCAATAGCTCAATCGGCAAAATATCATCAACGCTTATCTACATTGATGAAAAGCCTAAAAGATTATTAACTGTAGGACTAGGAAACTTAAAAATCTTATCATATCAACGTTTATTAAAAGTTTGGGGTCAGTTGTTTCAATATTTAAAAGACGTTCATGTCACGGATTGTGAATTATTGTTAGATACTTTCAAATCTAAACATGGTAACATTGTTGAAATTTGTCAAACTTTAGGTTTACAAAGTGCACAATCTATCTTTGAATTTGACCATTATAAATCGGATAAAAAGCCTCCATATCAAGGTAGAGTCTATATACAAACGACAGAGCATAATATAGAAACGAAGATTAACGAAGGCCAACAATTGGGTGAATCTATAAATTATGCTCGTGAACTAAGTCAAATGCCTCCGAATATTTTAACACCCCAATATTTTGCCGAAGAAATAAAAAAACATTTCGAAGGGAGTTCCGTTAGTGTAGATATCAAAGATCACCGACAAATTATAGATGAAGGATTTGGATTAATACATGCAGTAGGTAAAGGTTCTAATCATGGTCCGAGATTAATTACGGTATCATACTATGGTGCAGAAGCTGATGAACCACCTATTTCATTAGTGGGTAAGGGTATTACATATGATTCCGGTGGATATAGTATTAAGTCTAAGATAGGTATGCAAACTATGAAATATGATATGTGCGGTGCGGCCAATGTTATTGGTATGATTGATGTGATCTCTAAGCAAAACCTACCTGTAAATATTGTAGGAATAATCGCTTCAGCTGAAAATATGATTGGTGAATCTTCCATGAAACCAGATGATGTATTTACTGCGCTTAATGGGGAAACAGTAGAAATGTTGAATAGTGATGCTGAAGGTAGAATGGTTTTAGGTGACGCAGTATTCTATGCAACACAATTTAAACCACAACTAATTCTTGATTTTGCTACATTAACGGGTGCAGCGATTGTAGCTTTAGGTGATGACAAGGCGGCTGCTTTCCAATCTCATGCTGAAAATGAACTTAAAAACTTATTAACAGTTGCACGTCATGTAGACGAAAAAGTATTCGAATTACCTATTACAGAGACTGAAAGACATTTAATTAAACAATCAGATGTAGCAGATTTAGTCAATCATACGAACGGTCAAGGAAAAGCATTGTTTGCAGCAGCATTTATTTCGCATTTTAGTGGTGACATCCCACACATTCACTTTGATATCGCGGGCCCTGCAACAACTAAAAGTGCTACATATAAAGGGCCAAAGGGTCCGACAGGTTACATGATACCTACAGTTGTAGAGTGGTTACAACAAAAATATAAATAAAGTTATACAGACTCAACTTATTACATTTTTAAGTGTTATATTTCAGTTATTGAAAATAAGCAACTAAATATAACTAAATGTATATAATCGTTGAGTCTTTTTTAACATTGACATTAAATATATGTCTTGCTAGTATATATTTTATAAATACTTTAGTTCGATAGAGTGATAAAGGGTGAGGCAGAATGATAAATGCTGTTGTAATCGCAGTCATATTAATGATCATACTATGTTTATGTCGATTAAATGTGGTCATTAGCTTATTTATTAGTGCACTTGTCGGTGGATTAATATCAGGTATGAATTTAGAAAAAGTAATTAATGTTTTTGGAAAAAATATAGTAGATGGCGCAGAAGTCGCATTAAGTTATGCGTTACTTGGTGGTTTTGCTGCCTTGATTTCCTATAGTGGTATAACTGATTATCTAGTCGGTAAAATTATTGCAAGTATTCATGCTGAGAATAGTAGACTTTCCCGAGTTAAGGTTAAAATAATTATTATCATTGCATTGTTAGCAATGAGTATCATGAGTCAAAACTTAATTCCTGTACATATTGCCTTTATTCCAATTGTAATACCTCCACTTGTGAGTTTGTTTAACGATTTAAGAATTGATCGCAGACTTATTGCTTTAGTAATAGGATTTGGTTTGTGTTTTCCATACGTGCTATTACCTTATGGTTTCGGTCAAATTTTCCATCAAATCATTCAAAGTGGTTTTCAAAAAGCAAACCATCCAATTGAGATGAATATGATATGGAAATCAATGTTAATACCTTCAATGGGATATGTTGTGGGTCTCATACTTGGATTTATTGTTTATAGAAAGCCACGCGTTTATGAACAACGTAATGTAAATGATCGAGAAAAAATTACTGAACTCAAACCTTATGTGCTAATTGTTACTGTCATTGCCATACTAGCTACGTTTTTAGTACAGACATTTACAGATTCTATGATTTTTGGTGCGTTAGCTGGGGTACTTGTTTTCTTTGTTTCAAGAGCATATCATTGGTATGAACTCGATGAACAGTTTGTAGATGGAGTCAAATTAATGGCTTATATTGGTGTAGTGATACTAACAGCTAACGGGTTTGCTGGCGTGATGAATGCAACAGGTGATATAGATAGCTTGGTCAAGAGTTTAACAGGATTAACTGGAAATCATAAATTGATTAGTATTATCGTCATGTACCTCATTGGACTTATTGTAACATTAGGTATTGGTTCCTCTTTTGCGACTATACCTATTATCGCTTCATTATTTATACCTTTTGGAGCATCAATTGGTTTAGACACAATGGCTCTTATTGCTTTAATTGGTACAGCAAGTGCTTTAGGTGATTCAGGTTCTCCAGCAAGTGATTCTACACTTGGACCGACAGCCGGTTTGAATATTGATGGACAACATGATCATATTCGTGATACATGCATCCCGAATTTCTTGTTTTATAATGTTCCCCTTATGATTTTTGGTACGATAGCAGCTATGGTACTATAACTACTGAAATGAGGTGTGAACTATGACCAATCTTTTAGAAACATTTGAAATGAAGATTGAACAAAAAGAAGATGGTAAAGTAGTAGTGTCTATGCCTGTGACAGATAAAGTAAAGCAACCCTTTGGCTATTTACATGGTGGTGCAAGTTTAGCTTTAGGTGAAACAGCATGTTCGATAGGTGCTGCTCATTTGATTGATACGCAGCAATTTATTCCACTAGGTTTAGAAATGAATGCAAATCATATTCGCTCAACTCGACAAGGACATGTGAGAGCATTTGCTTCTTTAATACATCAAGGAAAAACAACACAAGTTTGGAATATTGATATCAAAGATGACCATGACCAATTAATCAGTGTCATGCGTGGTACGATTGCTATTAAACCTATTCAATAATGTAACAGAACACCCCGATAAGATTGTGTAGAATTCACAATCTTATCGGGGTATTTGTTTAAGAGATTTTCTTATTTAAACGTTTATATGCTTTACTTATGCGTTCAGCGCTTTCTTTACCGCCCATTATATTTCTTGCAAAAGGACCTAGTTCTAAATCTGCGAGTCCACCAGCTACGAATAATTGATTTAACCATTCTAGTTCGTTTGACAAAGAAGGATAACCTGATTGATTAAGTGGTGCTTGTTCGTTTTGAATAAGATTTTTTATGAGTGGTTGTGTTAACAATTGATTATAAAATCCAGTAGCTAACAAAATATGCTTATATTCAAAATATTTTCCAGCGGAGATAATATAGGATTCAGTTACATCATCAATTTGACTCGTATGTATGACGAGTCGACCACTTTGCACATATTTCTTTAACCTTAAAAATAATTCCATAGGCATTGAACCACTATGACGTTCGTCTTCAATTAACTTCATTCTTGCATCTGATGAGGATATAGATGCAAGATAGTTCAATTTCTTAGGTCCTAACCAACCAGGGTCAGCATCAAAATTATGTATCTTAATATCTTTATTCATCCATAAATGAACAAGTTGGTGATTGTGTTCATTTAATAATTTTAAAGTGAGGTGGGCAGCAGATATACCTGAACCAACAACATGTTGAGTATCTTTATCTAAAGAGGCATGATAATTATCAGCGAATATGTGTTTTACATTCGCTTTATTTCTGAAAATTTCAGGTATGAATGGCGTTTGCGTATAGCCATTTGCTATCACAACACAATCGGTAATCATTTTATCGCCAGTTGATAGTTTTATACACCATTTACCTCTTGATTTATTAATAGCTTCGACTTTACCTTGTATATGACAATCATTAAGTTTAAATTGATGTATCAAATCATGAACATGATGCATAAACATATCTCTTTGAGGACGTTTATACGGGCCGTAATAAGCTGAAGTATACTGATGATATCTAGCATATTGTTTGAGATGAAAAGGTTTAGGATGAATATGATGAACGAAAGGCGATCTTAAGTATGGCATACTAATACGTTGTGTATAAATATTAAATCGCTCACATAATGAGGAGTAAGGATCTATGATAGTAAGCGCCTCATTTTTTAGTCCTTCATTTTTTAATTTAAGTGCAATGGTGGTTCCTTGTAAGCCACCACCAATAATTGTCCAGTGCATTGAATCGCCCCTCTGCTTTTAAAACGTAATTATTACGATTTAAATAATACCACAATTTGCAAAGAGTTACAAAGTGTCATTTTTATTTAAAGAGGAGCAAAACAATTTTAATGTTAAATTTGATGTAACGGGAAGGAAAATTAAGAAATTTAAGGCATATTAAGGTTTCAACTCAGTAGTAGGTTACAATAAAATAAAATACCTGGAACATTAGTTCATGTCCCAGGTATTAATCATATTATCGATTTTAAAAAATTATTAAATTATTGAATTTAATTTTGGTATAAAACTCTTAAAGTATGAATTATAGTTTTGTATGCTTCATATCCTCTTTAATTTCATCAATTTTAGTATCTTTGGTATATGGTGTTTTAATGTTGTAGGCAGCTTTCATGATTAAATGACTTGAAAGAGGGCCAGTAATAAATACGAAAATAATTCCGATAATTAATTGCATATTTACATATCCTTCAGTGCCAATAAAGTATAAAAATGCTCCAAATAGTAAAAACATCGCACCCAACGTGGCTGCTTTACCAGCTGCATGTGCTCTTGAGTAAACATCCCTTAATCGAATGAGACCCGTTGCAGCAAAGGCACTAATCAAAGCTCCAAGAACAACAAATATGATAGAGACACTAGTGACGATCGTTGCTATCATGCTTGATCACCTTACCTTCATCCATAAATTTAGAAAAGACTGCAGTTCCTAGAAAAGCAAGAATACCGACCATTAAAATAACGACGAGCATGTATTTAATATTCAGTAAAATACTAAATAGCGCTATCACGGCCATTAACTGTAAACCAATTGCATCAAGTGCGACGACACGGTCTGCTAGAGAGGGTCCTAAAATAACACGTATTAACATTGCTAACATTGATAAGACAACAATAATTAAGGCTGTAATAATAAATATTTTAAAAGGCATTATTTCTCGCCTACCTTTCTAACGACCTTCTCTAATGAAGATTTGATATTTTGAATCTCTTCTTCCTTTGTACTGAAATCAATTGAGTGGATATAAATCTTTTTACGGTCATCACTAATACCTAAAACGACTGTGCCAGGTGTTAACGTAATCAAGTTGGAAAGTAAAACAAGTTGCCAGTCACGTTCTAATTCCGTCTCGTACACAAAGAATCCGGGTTTATTCTCAATTCGTGGTTTGAGAATAATTTTTAGTACACCAAAGTTTGCTTTTATTAACTCAGTTAAAAATGTAATGATAAGCATTATAATTCTATATATTCTCACTAAATAAAACTGACCAGGCAAGACACGGTGCAGGAGATAAACTAGAAACAAACCTAGTATAAAACCTAATACAAAGTTATTTAAGGTATAGCTATTTGTTACAAGTAACCATATGACAGAAACAAGTAAATTAATTACAAACTGTATAGCCAAACTATTTACCTCCTAACACACTATGAATATATTGACTTGGATCGACAAACGTTTCAGCGCCATCTTTGATGATTGGGAATAACGTGTCTGCAGATAATCCAAAGATTACAGTAATAACTGTAGATGCAACAGCGATAGTTGTTAGATATTTAACATTTACCTTTTTAGATAAAGTATATCCTTCAACTTCACCGAAAAATCCTTTTAAGAAAATACGTATGACTGAATATAACACGATTAAACTTGATAAAAGTACAATGATACCACTTAGATAAAATCCTTTTTCAAAGGTCGCTCGAACAATATAGAATTTACCGTAGAAACCACTAAAAGGTGGTATACCCGCTAAGCTTAGCGCTGCAATAAAGAATGTCCAACCTAGAATAGGATACCCTTTTATCAAGCCACCAAAATGACGTAAGTCAGTCGTTTTAGTGATTTTGTACATGACGCCAATGAGTAAGAACAATGAAGCTTTAACTAACATATCATGTAGTGTGTAATATATTGCACCAGTCATGCCTGATTCGTTCATCATAGCAATACCAACTAATATGACACCTACTGCAATCATAATATTGTAAAGGATGATTTTCTTCGTATCATAGTAAGCTATCGCACCTATACATCCAAAAATAATTGTAAGTAATGCTAAGAAAAGGATGACATAATGAGAAAAGCTTACTGTATTATTAAAGAATAAACTTAGAGTTCTCGCAATTGCGTATACACCCACTTTAGTCAATAGTGCACCAAAGAACGTGATGATCGCTACTGGAGGGGCATAATAAGCACCAGGTAGCCATACGTACATAGGAAAAACGCCTGCTTTAGTGGCAAAGACAAAGATAAATAAAATAAAAACAATATTGACTAAGCCACTGTCATGTACAGAAAGTTGTGACAATCTTTCACTAATATGAGCGAGATTTAAAGTTCCTACAACTGAATATAAAACTGCAACACCCATGACAAAGAAAGACGATGAAACAACATTGACTAAAATATACTTAATTGTTTCTTGTAATTGTATTTTAGTAGTACCAATAACGAGTAAACAATATGAAGACATTAAAAAGACTTCAAAGAACACAAACAAGTTGAAAATATCTCCTGTTGTAAATGAGCCAATAATACCAATCAACATAAACATGATAGAGAAATAATAATAATGACGTTCTCTATCTAAACCGATAGAACGATATGAGTATAAAATGACTAATATGGTAATAATAATACTTGTGATGATGAGTAGAGCGCTAAAAATATCGACTACAAATACAATGCTGTATGGGGCTTTCCAAGAGCCCAGTTCAACCTTGATTGGTCCATCTCGTAGCACATTCTTTAAGTTAATCAATGCAATGACCAATGTTAGCAATGTACCGACAAGTGCAACATATCTTTTTATTATTGGGCGCTTTCCAATAAATATGAGTAAAATTGCAGTTAGGATAGGTATGACTAAAGTTAAAACAAGCAAGTTACTCTCTATCATCTTCTGGCGCTCCTTTCATTAGCTCAACGTTATCAGTGCCTAGTTCTTTATATGTTCTAAATGCAAGAACTAAAAAGAAAGCTGTTGTAGCAAAGGCGATAACGATAGCTGTTAAAATCAATGCTTGGGGGATAGGGTCAACATAGCTTGATGTTCCTTTTTCAAATATTGGAACAGTTCCGTGCTTTAAACCTCCCATAGTAATTAAAAATAAATTTGCAGCATGAGTTAGTAGTGTAGTCCCCATAATGATACGTATCAAACTTTTAGACAAAACGAGATAGACACTTATAGATGTGAGAATACCACTAACAAAGATCATGATAATTTCCACTATTCGTTCTCTCCAATCGAAATAATTATAGTCATAATAGTTCCTACAACTGCACATAAAACACCGAAATCAAAAAACATCGCTGTCGTCATGTGCATAGGTTCAAGTAAAGGCAAAGGGATGTCAAAAGTGACATGTGTAAAAAAGTTTTTAGACATGAACCAACTTGTTAATGGTGTACCCACGCAAAATAATAAACCAATACCAATTAAGATTTTAAAATCTAAAGGAAAAATCTTTCGCATCGTTTTTACATCATATGCAATTGTAATAACTAATAATGCACTAGCGAAAAGCAAACCACCAACGAAACCGCCACCAGGTGTATAATGTCCAGCTAAAAATAATGAAAAGCCAAACACAATGACCATGAAGAAAATAATCACGGCAGCGTATTGAAAGATAAGGTTATTTTGTTGTCTATTCATGGTCATTCACCTCACTTGATTGATTTTTCTGTTTTAATCGTAATTTAATCATTGTATATACGCCTAAACCTGCAATACCTAGTACAGATGACTCGAATAAAGTATCCATACCACGGAAATCTACGAGGATGACATTTACCATATTTTTACCATGTGCTAAATCAAAAACATGTTCTTGATAGAATTTAGTAATAGAGTCAAAGTGTCTATTACCATAGCCAATTAATCCTAAAATAATCACTGATAATCCCACTCCAATTGAAATCACAGCATTTGTCAGTTTAAAGGTTGGTTTTTCATTGTAGCGATTTAAATTAGGTAGGTGATAAAAGCATAGTAAGAATAATGCTGTAGAAATAGATTCCACTACAAATTGTGTTAATGCTAAGTCGGGCGCTTTAAAGAAAATAAATAATACTGATATAGCGTAACCCACAGCGCTTAACATGATAATGCTAAACAAACGTGATTTTGCAAATATAATGAAAGTTGAAGCAATCAGTAAAAACAATACTGTTGCACCTTCAAATACGCGTAAATGACTCACGTTTTTAAAGTCAATACTGAAGGGTACACTGATGACTGTAACAAAAGTTAAAGCAATGAGAATACCTAAGATAATCACCAAATTATTTCTAGAAAAACCTGTAACATAACTATTTGTTATATTTTCGGAATATCCTGGAATACGTTGGCCTGAAGTGTCATACCAATGATTCAACGTTAACTGATATGGATGTGCTTGTAATAAACGAACCCAATAACTAAATGAAATTAATAATAAAATACCAATAATATAAATACCTATTGTTGATAGGAATGCTGGAGTTATACCATGGAATAAATGGAACTCAGCAGTTATATTTGATGTTTGACTAACTGCTACAGATGCCGGCTCTATAATAGATTGCGTTAATATACTTGGGAATAAACCGAATACTATAACTAGTGATGTTAAAATGATAGGTGAAATAAGCATTAAAATTGAAGATTCATGCGCTTGTTTTGGCAGAGCTTCAGGTTTATAAGAACCAAAGAATATATGCAATATAAATTTAATTGAATATACAAATGTGAAAATACTACCAATAATGGCAATGATTGGTAAAAGAATACCTAAAGTATTTAAACTCATTAAATTTAAATGTGTAACATTAATCATTGACTCTAAGAATTTCTCTTTTGATAAAAAGCCGTTAAAAGGCGGCACACCAGCCATACTTAATGTTGTAATAACTGTAAGCGTGAATGAGATAGGCATGATTGTAAGTAAACCGCCCAACTTTTTAACATCACGTGTACCAGTTGAATGATCAATACCACCTGTAATCATAAATAGTGCACCTTTAAACGTGGCATGATTAATTAAATGAAATATGGCAGCAACAAATCCAGCAACATAAAGTTGACTATTAGCGCCTTGATAATGATAACTTACAGCACCAATACCAAGCATAGACATAATCATCCCTAGTTGAGACACAGTTGAGAAAGCTAAAATACCTTTTAAGTCATGTTGTTTTGTTGCATTGAGTGATGCCCAAAATAGGGTGATTAAACCAACAAGTGTAATTGTCCATACCCAACCTTCGGATATTGCAAAAATAGGTGTGATTCTTGCGATTAGATATAGTCCTGCTTTTACCATCGTTGCAGAATGAAGGTATGCACTCACTGGCGTAGGCGCCTCCATAGCATCTGGTAACCAAATATAAAAAGGCACTTGTGCAGATTTTGTAAATGCACCAATCATAAAAAGTATCATTACTAAGATAAAGAAAGGACTATTTTGAATGTCACTTGCTTTTGAAATCATAGCCTGAATACTAAAAGTATCAGTAGCTAGGGAAAGTAAAATGATACCACCTAGCATGCTCAAGCCACCTAATACGGTAATGATTAAAGATTTTTGAGCACCATAAATTGAAGCTTTTTTCTCTCTCCAGAAAGAGATTAATAAAAAGCTAGAGAAAGAAGTTAACTCCCAAAATAAATATAAAATAATAAAATTATCAGAGAGTACAACTCCTAACATTGCACCCATAAATAGTAATAAATAACAGTAAAAATTCCCGAGTTGTTCTGATTTGCTTAAATATCCGATAGAATATAAAACCACTAGACTTCCTATGCCAGTGATAAGCAAACTGAATAATAATCCGAGACCATCCACATATAAATTAAAATTCATTCCAATATGTGGCATCCAATTTAAGTTTTTCATTACGTTATTACCTGACATCGTCATTGAAATCAATGATATGAAATATATAAATAAGACAATAGGAACAGGTAATACAAACCATCCTAAATGTATACGTTTAACGAACCGGTATAGGAATGGAATAATGAGTGCAAATATTAACGGTAATAGTACCGCAATATGTAACAAACTCACTATGTTTTCCTCCTTTAAAATTTATTTACGACACATATTATACATCATTGCGCTTCTTTTGAAAAACCATGTAACTGCTTGAAACTCTTGATTTAAAGACTCTTTTAAATAAGAAGAAACACGTCAAAATTTGTTCGAAAATTTTAACTATATGAATAATTATTTCGCTTTATTACTAAAAATTTAATATGGATTAGTCGAAGTGTCTTTTATATTGAATAGCGTAATCTTCTTTTAAACGATTTAAATTATTTAAAGACAATCGAGAATACTCTGTCTTCTCTTTTTTTAGTTGATTCTCAAGATGTGTAATAGCATGTTGAAGTGAGTCTTCATAAGGCATGGCCTCGACATTAAAATCACGAAGTTGAGAAGGTGTAGCGTAACGTTTCTCAAAATGGCTTAAAGCTTTACGTTCATGAAAAAAGACGCCTTCTGTTTCATTGGGGTGGTGTAAATCACCTTGTTTGGGATGTTTAATTACTTGTTCAATTTGTACGAGTATTTGATTTCCAGTTTCCTCTTTGACACTTACACCATAAACACCAGTCTTGTGAGAAAATCGATATAACATCCTATATTACTTCCTTTCATATATGTTAATATATGTTTATATCATAACACGAATGGAGAATTGAAATGACGAACTATCCTCAGTTAAATAAAGAGATTCAAGATAACGAAATTAAAGTAGTTATGCATACAAATAAAGGTGACATGACATTTAAATTATTTCCCGACATTGCTCCAAAGACAGTTGAAAACTTTGTGACGCATTCAAAAAATGGATACTACGATGGTGTAACGTTCCACCGTGTTATCAATGATTTTATGGTACAAGGTGGGGACCCAACTGCAACTGGTATGGGCGGAGAAAGTATTTATGGTAGTGCTTTTGAAGATGAATTTTCTCTAGAAGCTTTTAACCTTTACGGTGCATTATCAATGGCTAATGCAGGTCCTAATACAAATGGATCTCAATTCTTTATTGTCCAAATGAAGGAAGTGCCTGAAAATATGTTAAGTCAATTAGCAGATGGTGGATGGCCTCAACCTATTGTAGAAGCATACGGTGAAAAAGGTGGTACGCCTTGGTTAGATCAAAAACATACAGTATTTGGTCAACTTATTGAGGGTGAATCAACTTTAGAAGATATTGCAAATACTAAAGTTGGTGCTCAAGACAAACCTGTTTATGATGTAGTCATTGAATCGATAGATGTAGAAGAATAATTTAATCTTTAATTGCAACTATAAGTTTTGTTGTATTGTATAAAGTGTATGAAGTCAGTATTTATTTTCAGAGATAAAATCAAATCAACAATTTATAACCTGAGGCAAATTTTGTCTCAGGTATTTTAATATAATGATAATTCTAATCCAATAGTTTATAGATTCATTTGCAAAACAGTACAATAAGGAAACAGTTTTTAAAATTTAATGAATTTTATTATGGTTATAGTTAGTCGAGTTATTTGATTTATGCTATGATATGAGTGTTAAGAAAATCGAAATAAGGGGTTATCAAGTTGAATCATCACTACAAAGTAGGTCAACATATCAAGGTACGTGTGACTGGTATTCAACCGTATGGCGCATTTGTTGAGACCCCTGACCATACTGAAGGGCTTATCCATATCTCAGAAATTATGGATGATTATGTCCATAATTTAAAGAAATTTCTATCTGAAGGACAGGTTGTTAAAGCAAAAATATTATCAATTGATGATGAAGGTAAATTAAATTTGTCCTTAAAAGATAATGATTACTTTAAAAATTATGAGCGTAAAAAAGAAAAACAGTCTGTCTTAGATGAAATTAGAGAAACAGAAAAGTATGGGTTTCAAACACTTAAAGAACGCTTACCGGTCTGGATCAAACAGTCAAAACGTGCAATTCACAATGACTAAACGACTGTCAATTCGTGCCAACATGTGATGTTGTGCTATATGCAATCAATCACATGATAACGACAATCTTTAAACAACAATGTGTTGTTAGGATTGTCTTTTTTTATTAATTAAAGTTAATAATTATTTTGGATAAACAATGATCTCAATAAGGGAAAATAAAAAATTTTAGATAGTTATTATTTATTTGTTGAATGTAATTAACTATGCTTAGCATTTTTATAATTGGAGAATAAATAATTTGTAAGCAAATAATTAGAATAGTATGTAACTAGCATGCTATAGTCATAACATCATTAAACAAGGAGAGTATTAAAAATATGAATAATAAATATGAACCTTTATTTAAATCTTTAACACTACCTAATGGTGTTGAAGTAAGAAATCGTTTTGTTTTAGCTCCTCTTACACATACTTCATCAAATGATGATGGAACAATTTCAGATATAGAATTACCTTACATTGAGAAACGTTCTAAAGATGTTGGGATTGCAATTAATGCAGCAAGTAATGTTAATGATGTAGGCAAAGCATTTCCTGGTCAACCTTCTGTTGCACATGACTCAGATATCGAAGGGTTAAAAGAACTTGCTCAAGTTATGAAGAAAAATGGTGCGAAAGCAATAGTCCAAATTCATCATGGAGGTGCTCAAGCTTTACCAGAGTTAACACCTGATGGAGATGTTGTTGCACCAAGTGCCATTTCTCTTAAAAGTTTTGGTCAGCAAAAAGAACATGATACTCGTGAGATGACTGCTGAAGAAATTGAACAAACTATTAGAGACTTTGGTGAAGCAACTAGAAGAGCAATTGAAGCAGGTTTTGATGGCGTTGAAATTCATGGCGCAAACCATTATCTTATTCACCAATTTGTTTCTCCTTACTATAATAGAAGAAATGATGTTTGGGCTGATAACTATAAATTCCCTGTTGCTGTTATAGATGAAGTTGTTAAAGCTAAAAAAGCTCATGCAAATGATGATTTTATTATTGGTTACAGATTGTCACCTGAAGAAGCGGAATCACCAGGTATTTCAATGGAGATAACTGAAGAATTAATTCACCAAATCGCAAATAAACCACTTGATTATATTCATGTGTCATTAATGGATGTTAACTCAGTTACGCGAGAAGGTAAATATAAAGGTGAAAATCGCTTGGAACTTATTCATCAATGGATAAATGGACGTATGCCGCTTATTGGTATAGGTTCTGTCTTTACAGCTGAAGATGCACTAAATGCTGTTGAAAACATTGGAGTTGAATTTGTTGCATTAGGTCGTGAAATTCTACTTGATTATGATTTTGTTGCTAAAATAAAAGAAGGTCGAGAAGACGAAATTATAAATGCTTTTGATCCTAATCGTGAAGACCAACATTATCTAACACCAAATCTTTGGGAACAGTTTAATCAAGGATTCTATCCATTACCTCGAAAAGACAAATAATTGAATGGTATATCTGAATGTATCTATTCGAGGCTGAGACATAATTCCTAGCAAAATAGCCAGTAAATGAGTTTTCATAAATTCATTTACTGGCTTCTTTATTTACAATACCTCGTATTGTTGGCTCGCTTTCTTAGGGACAGCTTCAGCCTGTAGTCTTCAACTTGTCCTGCTCCCTCAAGAGTCTCGCCAAAATACTTTGTGTTTATATGTAATTTCACAATGAAATACTTAAAAAAATAAGGTCTTTCGTATAATTTAATAAATACCAATAAACAAAATTAACGAGGTGCCTTATGTATAAAGACTATAACATGACTCAACTTACTCTACCAATGGAAACTTCAGTTCTTATCCCCACAAATGATATTTCACGACATGTAAATGATATTATAGAAACAATTCCCGAGACTGAATTCGATGAATTCAGACATCATCGAGGTGCAACATCATATCATCCAAAAATGATGTTAAAAGTAGTTTTATATGCCTACACACAATCTGTGTTTTCAGGACGTAAGATAGAAAAATTACTTAATGATAATATCCGAATGATGTGGCTATCATAAAATCAAAAGCCTTCTTATAAAACGATTAATCGATTCAAAAACAAATAAAAAAATAATGAAGAATTATAGTTGGGAATATTTCAATGTCCAAATTAATCAAAAGCTTTCAGAACGAAAAGCAAAAACCATCTACAGTCAAAGAAAAATTGATGTGGAGTCTGTTTTTGGAATTATGAAGCTATTTTGAGTTTCACTCGAAAGTCCGTTCGAGGGATAAATAAAGACAAAAGAGAACTAGGACTTGTGCTAATGACACTTAATATAAGAAAAGTACCAGCTCAACGAGCTGAAAATTATAAAAAAATCATAAAAAAGACAATTTTTATATTATTTCAATAGAAATTGTCTTTATTTACTTATCCTGGAACTTTATGTTCCGGACTCTTTTTATTTTATTGAAATTAATTGTTTATTAGCGATATAACTTGTCAATGATAGAGTCGTTATGTCATTATAAATGTAAGGGCTTACATATATGTTTTGCATCAAGATTTAGTCTGTTTCATACAATTCAATTTTTCGATTATGACGATATTGATTCATTTTATTGTTATATTAAAAAATAAGTTTGAGAGTCGATAGAAATCAGTTATGATATTGTTAATAAGTTTTTATTCGAAAACGAAGGGGAGATTTTATGACTCAATCTGAAAAAATTATTAACTTAACAAATCACTATGGGGCGCATAACTACGTTCCACTTCCAATTGTTATTTCTGAAGCAGAGGGTGTATGGGTGAAAGATCCGGAAGGTAACACGTATATGGATATGCTTTCGGCCTACTCGGCAGTGAATCAAGGTCATCGACACCCAAGAATTATTCAAGCATTGAAAGATCAAGCAGATAAAGTCACTTTAGTATCACGTGCTTTTCATAGTGATAATTTGGGTCAATGGTATGAGAAAATATGTAAACTCGCAGGTAAAGACAAAGCATTGCCTATGAATACGGGAGCAGAGGCGGTTGAAACAGCTTTAAAAGCTGCTCGTCGTTGGGCTTATGATGTTAAGGGTATTGAGCCGAACAAAGCTGAAATTATCGCTTTTAATGGTAATTTCCATGGACGTACGATGGCACCAGTATCATTGTCTTCAGAAGCTGAGTATCAACGAGGCTATGGTCCATTGTTAGATGGCTTTCGAAAAGTTGAGTTTGGTGACGTTAATCAATTAAAAGCAGCAATTAATAAAAATACAGCAGCAATTTTAGTAGAACCTATACAGGGAGAAGCAGGGATTAACGTACCACCAGAAGGATATTTGAAAACAATTAGAGAATTATGTGATGAACATCAAATTTTATTTATTGCTGATGAAATTCAAGCAGGATTAGGACGTTCAGGAAAATTATTTGCAACGGATTGGGATCATGTAAAACCGGATGTTTATATTTTAGGAAAAGCGTTAGGTGGAGGGGTATTTCCTATCTCGGTAGTTCTTGCAGATAATGAGGTATTAGATGTATTTACTCCTGGCTCACATGGTTCTACATTTGGTGGAAATCCACTAGCGAGTGCAGTTTCTATTGCAGCTATAGATGTCATTATTGACGAGGATTTACCTGGTCGTTCATTAGAATTAGGAGAATATTTTAAGTCTGAATTGAAAAAAATTGAGCATCCATCTATTAAAGAAGTTAGGGGACGAGGATTATTTATCGGTATTGAATTACATGAAAGTGCCAGACCATATTGTGAAGCTTTGAAAGAACAAGGATTATTATGTAAAGAAACTCACGACACCGTTATTAGATTTGCACCTCCATTAGTGATAACGAAAGAAGAGTTAGACATGGCTTTAGAGAAGATTAAGAGTGTATTTGCATAGGTTCAAATAGTTGTAACAATTAGTTTAGAAAATCTTTAAAATGCTTTCAATTGTGTTACAATTACGAATGAAAGCGAAATCATTTAGTAAAAAGAGGCGAATAGGATCATGACTGAGAATAATAATTTAGTAACTTCCACTCAAGGGATTATTAAAGAAGCATTACACAAGTTGGGCTTTGATGATGGTATGTATGACCTTATAAAAGAACCAATTAGATTTTTACAAGTGCGCATTCCAGTACGAATGGACGATGGGACAGTTAAAACATTTACTGGATACCGTGCACAACATAATGATGCAGTTGGCCCTACTAAAGGTGGCGTTCGTTTCCATCCAGAAGTTGATGAAGAAGAAGTGAAGGCATTATCAATGTGGATGACTTTAAAATGTGGCATTGTTAATTTACCTTATGGTGGGGGTAAAGGCGGTATTGTTTGTGATCCACGTCAAATGAGTATACACGAAGTTGAGCGTCTATCTCGAGGGTATGTAAGAGCTATATCTCAATTTGTTGGGCCTAACAAAGATATTCCAGCACCAGACGTTTTTACAAACTCTCAAATTATGGCTTGGATGATGGATGAGTATAGTGCATTAGATAAATTTAATTCGCCAGGTTTTATAACAGGCAAACCTATTGTATTAGGTGGATCTCAAGGACGTGATCGCTCTACAGCTTTAGGTGTAGTCATTGCAATTGAACAAGCGGCAAAACGTCGTGGCATGGATATTAAAGATGCCAAAATTGTGATTCAAGGTTTCGGCAATGCAGGTAGTTTCTTAGCTAAATTCTTATACGATTTAGGTGCTAAAGTAGTTGGTATAAGTGATGCATATGGAGCCTTACATGACCCTAATGGACTTGATATAGATTATTTATTAGATCGACGTGATAGCTTCGGTACAGTTACAAATCTATTCGAAGATACAATTTCTAACAAAGAATTATTCGAATTGGATTGTGACATCCTTGTTCCTGCTGCAATTTCCAATCAAATCACTGAAGATAATGCGCACGATATTAAAGCAAGCATTGTAGTTGAAGCTGCTAATGGCCCTACGACGCCTGAAGCAACACGTATTTTAACAGAAAGAGATATATTACTAGTGCCGGATGTACTTGCAAGTGCAGGAGGTGTGACTGTATCTTATTTCGAGTGGGTACAAAATAATCAAGGTTATTATTGGACTGAAGAAGAAGTCAATGACAAACTACGTGAGAAGTTAGTAACAGCATTTGATACGATTTATGAATTGTCACAAAATAGAAAAATTGATATGAGATTAGCAGCATATATAGTAGGTATTAAACGTACTGCTGAAGCAGCAAGATATAGAGGTTGGGCATAAGAAAAATATTATAAGTATATGATAGAAACCCTAAGACATCAGATGATAGTCTTAGGGTTTCTATCATGTTTATGCAATTGATAATTTTATTAATTGTGAGTTAATGTTAAAAGTAATACTTTCTCAAATGTTTGTAAGTAAAATGCGACGATAAAATCAATATGAAGTCAGTTCAACTCAACGCTAATATTTTATTGTTGTGTTTCTGAAACTTTTTTATATCTATCAGCAAAATTAGTGAATACACCATCAACACCATATTGATTTAAGTTTCTCATTTGATTTTCATCATCAACTGTATAAGGATGAACTAAAAATCCTAAATTTTTTAAATGTCTTGTGTTCTTAATATTTAAATCTGTGTATTCAGGACCTACTCCAATGGCATAAGATTTAATATTTTTTAAATCTTGATTAGTAGCTTTTTTAAGTTCAAATTTATTCATTAGTCTAATAAGTGGTATATTGGCGTTCATGTGATGTACCTTTTCTAAACTACTCCCTGAAAATGATTGGATCATCACATGTCCATGTTTAAGTGATTTTTGTGTTAACAAGTCATGTTTATCTAATGTATCTAATAATTGTTTTTCCATGCCAGGATAAACATCTGGCGATTTAGTTTCAATATAATAGTTTGCATTTTTGCCATAGCGATTTAAAATTTCGTCTAAAGTAGGAACTTTAGCATTTTTATATTTATTTTTGGCATATTCAGGGTGCTTTCGATTAAACCAGCTTCCTGCATCAAGTTGTTTTAACTCTTTTAAAGTAAGTTGGTCGACACGTCCATGGCCATTAGTTGTACGATTGACCTTTTCGTCATGCATAGCAACCAAGTGACCATCTTTAGTACGTTGTAAATCGATTTCTATGTAAGATGCTCCTAATTCATTATGACTTTTATCATATGCTTCAAAAGTATGTTCTGGGGCGTAACCACTTGCGCCACGATGTGCAATGGTTGTAAATTTCTCTCCAGTTAAATTTTTAGTCCAATGATTATGAGTATCGTTTGTTTTACCACTTACTGAGTCTGATTCAGCTTGTCGTTTAAATGTTTTAGCTGATGATTGATTCATATTAGATGGAATATTTGTTTGTTGTTGTATCGATTTCTCTGATTGGTTTGGTGCTGGAGAGTGGTTCGAAGTTTCAGCTATCGAAGGGGAACTTAAACTAGCTAAACCCAGTGTAACGGTAGATAAAGTTGAAATGATTATTTTCTTAGATTTAAACATAAAAACATCCTTTCAAAAATAGTATGTCTACTTAAACGTACATCAATTTGAAAGGATGAAAGGGAATTTTACATTTTTTTTATATAAACTTTGATAACTTAATACAAAATTAAATTTTTGTAATTTTAGATGGCTATTATTTTTAATAACTATTTTGATTCGTTGTCTTTTAATAATGCTTTTGCGACTTTTAGTTGATGTTTTACTGATTCTTGACCAGTTGAACCATAGCTTTGGCGACGCTTGAGACAATTTTCAGGTGTTAAATAATCATATATATCTTCCTCAATATTCTCATGATGTTCTTGATATTCGCTTAAAGGTACGTCTAATAGGTATATACCTTTATGAATACAATTTAATACGATTTTACCAACGATTTCATGAGCGGTTCTAAAAGGTACACTTTTACTGACTAAATAGTCTGCTAATTCTGTTGCATTTGAAAAATCATTTTTTACTGTTTGACTTAAACGGTTTGAATTAACTTTCATAGATGCAACCATACCTTCGAAGATTCGAAGAGAGCCTTTAAGTGTGTGTACAGCATCAAATAAACCTTCTTTATCTTCTTGCATGTCTTTATTATAAGCTAAGGGTAAGCCTTTAAGTGTTACTAACATACTCATCAAGTGTCCTGTAGTACGTCCGACTTTTCCTCTTATTAGTTCAGCCATATCAGGGTTTTTCTTTTGTGGCATAATAGATGAGCCAGTAGAAAACGCATCTGATAAAGTGATAAATTTTGCCTCATCAGTCGACCAAAAAATGATTTCTTCTGCAAAACGTGATAGATGTACCATAGTGAGTGAAATATGATGCAATGTTTCAACGATATAGTCACGATCACTGACAGCATCTAAACTATTTTCATACAGATTTGCAAATCCTAGAAGTTCTTGAGTCAGATGTCTATCTATAGGGTGTGTAGTTCCACTTAAAGCTGCAGCACCTAATGGTGAGATATCTATACGTTTAAGACTATCCATGAATCTACCTTTGTCTCTTTCTAACATCCAAAAGTAAGTCATAATATGATGTGCGAACGAGATGGGTTGTGCACGTTGTAAATGCGTGTATCCAGGCATAATTGTGTCAACGTGCTGGTCTGCTAATTGAACAATTGTTTCTTGAAACGACGCTATAAGTTCAATAATGTATTGAACTTGTTCTTTAGTATACAAATGCATATCTGTGGCAACTTGATCATTACGGCTACGACCAGTATGCAGTTTTCCACCAGCTTCGCCAATACGTTGAATAAGCTCGTGCTCAATATTAAGATGAATATCTTCGAGAGAAGCTTTAAATTTAAGTTTACCTTCTTCAAAGTCACTTTGAATATTTTTAAGCTCATTAATGATGGATTGAGCTTCATCATCTGTAATAATATGTTGTTTAGCGAGCATAGTTGCATGTGCAATACTACCTTGAACATCTTGTTTAATTAAATTTTTATCAAAATCAATTGACGCATTGAAATCATCAACCCATTCTTCGGGTTGAGTTTCAAATCTGCCACCCCAAGCTTTATTGCTCATTACTATACCCCCGTGAAGTAATGCATTAACTTGTGTAGGTAAACCATAAATATCAATGAAACCTACTGCTGATTCTTGATTGAAGGCATCTTCTTTTGTATAAGTAGCTAATTTTTCATCGTATAAAGTGTAAGGAGATTGTCTGCCATTGACAATAGCGTTCCCTTTAAATAATTTAATTCTCACATCTCCCTCAACATATTGTTGAGTACTATCGATAAAGAGTTTTAAACTATCTGTTAATGGCGAGAACCACAAACCATTGTATATTTGTTCTGAAAATTGTTTTTCAATGACAGGCTTAAAGTGCGCTACGTCTTTAGTTAATGTAATTGTTTCTAGTGCTTTGTGTGCTTTTAAAATAACTTCCGCACCAGGTGTTTCATAAATCTCTCTCGATTTTATCCCGACCATTCTGTTTTCAACATGATCGATTCTACCAATACCGTGTTTGCCAGCAAGTTGATTCAAGTAAAGAATAAGGTCATCTAATTGATAATCTTTGCCATCAACTTGTACTGGAATACCTTGTTTAAATGTAAGGATAATTTCGTCTGCATTGTCTGGAGTTTCTTCTAAAGGTGTAGTTAAATCAAATGCATCTTCCGGAGGTGCGGCATACGGATCTTCTAAAATACCACATTCATTAGCTCTCCCCCATAAGTTTTGGTCAATTGAGTATGGCGAGTCATAATTGATTGAAACAGGAATATTATGTTTGATTGCGTAATCAATTTCTTCTTCTCTGCTCCAAGCCCATTCACGAACAGGTGCAAATGCTTTTAACTTAGGATTTAAAGCTTTGATTGCCACTTCGAAACGTACTTGATCATTACCTTTACCAGTACATCCATGCGCAATACCAATAGAATTTGTTTTTTCAGCAATTTCAACCAGTTTTTTCGCGATGAGTGGACGTGATAATGCTGAAACTAGAGGATATGCATTTTCATACATTAAATTTCCTTTAATAGCATAACTTACATAATCATCACTAAATTCTTTAGTTGCATCAATAATATGACATTCGACTGCACCCATATCTAAAGCTTTTTGATATACAACGTCTAAATCTTTGCCTTCGCCTACGTCAAGACAACAAGCAACTACATCATATCCTTTATCAATAAGCCATTGAACTGCAACGCTTGTATCTAAACCACCTGAATATGCTAAAACGATTTTATCTTTCATATTTACACCTCAAATAATTTTTTATGATTATTAATATGCATCTATCATATCAGATTGATAATGAAAATAAAACCATTATTTTACATAAATATTCATTTTTAAATCTGATTATATTTAGATATTTTGTTTGAAATACTGTTATAAAAGCTTTTATATATATTTTAAAATTTCTGTAAATTGTATATCTAAAGTGGTGGTGTGACCTTTGATATTAAAAATAACTTTTTTTATGAATGAAAGGTTACATAAAAAATAATTTTCCTGTGATAAGTTAGCCTTGAGAATTGAATAGCGCATCTAAACTTAGTAGAATTAGTATAAGTACTTATAACAGGAGGCAATAAGATGACTCACATTCAATTAGACTATGGCAAAACTTTAGAATTTTTTGATAAGCATGAACTAGATCAGCAAAAGGATATTGTTAAAACTATCCATCAAACTATTCATAAAGGTACAGGAGCAGGTAATGACTTTTTAGGTTGGTTAGATTTACCAGTTGATTATGATAAAGAAGAATTTTCTAGAATCGTCGAAGCATCTAAACGTATCAAATCAAATTCCGATGTACTTGTTGTTATCGGTATTGGAGGTTCATACTTAGGTGCACGTGCTGCAATCGAGATGCTTACATCTTCATTTAGAACAAATACGGAATACCCTGAAATTGTATTTGTAGGTAATCATTTATCCTCAAGTTATACAAAAGAATTACTTGATTATTTACAAGGAAAAGATTTTTCAGTTAACGTTATTTCAAAATCAGGTACTACGACAGAACCAGCAGTTGCATTTAGATTATTTAAACAATTGGTTGAAGAAAAATATGGAAAAGATGAAGCTAAGAAACGTATTTATGCAACGACAGATAAATCTAAAGGTGCACTTAAACAATTAGCAGACAATGAGGGTTATGAGACGTTTGTTGTACCTGATGATGTGGGAGGTCGTTATTCTGTTCTTACAGCTGTAGGATTACTACCAATTGCAACTGCAGGTATCAATATTGAATCAATCATGATTGGTGCGGCTAAGGCACGTGAAGAGTTATCTTCTGATGATTTAGATCAAAATATCGCATATCAATATGCAACTATTCGAAATATTTTATACAGCAAAGGTTATACTACTGAAATGTTAATTAATTACGAACCCTCTATGCAGTATTTCAACGAATGGTGGAAACAATTATACGGTGAATCAGAAGGGAAAGATTTCAAAGGTATTTATCCATCAAGTGCGAATTACACAACTGATTTACATTCCTTAGGACAATATGTTCAAGAGGGCCGTCGTTTCTTATTCGAGACAGTGGTTAAGGTCAACCATCCAAAACATGATATCAAAATTGAAGAGGATGCAGATGATTTAGACGGACTGAACTATCTTGCTGGCAAATCAATCGATGAAGTGAATACTAAAGCATTTGAAGGTACATTACTTGCACATACCGATGGTGGCGTTCCAAATATCGTTGTAAATATTCCTCAGTTAGATGAAGAAACATTTGGATATGTTGTTTATTTCTTTGAATTAGCTTGTGCAATGAGTGGATATCAATTAGGTGTTAATCCATTTAATCAACCTGGAGTTGAAGCCTATAAACAAAATATGTTTGCGCTATTAGGTAAACCAGGCTTTGAAGATAAGAAAAAAGAATTAGAAAATCGTTTATAATTTTAAGTTGAACTTAAAAATGAGCCTAGGATTATCTAGGCTCATTTTTATTATGTGTATTAATAAGAGTAAATGAAAATTGATTAACGTCAGATTAATAAGAAGTCAAATTCAGATAGGAAATATTAAATTTTCAATTCATTAGAGTTTCGATAAAGAATGGAATAATAAAATTGATGAATTAGATATCAATATATAGATTTATTAATTCCTACCTAAGTCTGATTTATGTTGTTGACCTAATTTTAATGTTTCAAAAAATATCATTTACAACTATAATGAATAAGTAATACAACCCTAAGAAAGGATTTGATGTATTGTCGCTTTCTCAGTTAGAAGAATGGTTTGACGCATTTCGACAATTCGGATATATTCCTGGGTTCATTATGCTTTATTTAAGAGCCATTGTACCTGTGTTGCCTCTCACTTTGTACGTCGTGCTATTAATACATGCGTATGGATTGTTTCCAGGTATAATTATCAGTTGGCTAGGTATCGTCTCAGGTACTTTTACTGTCTTTCTTATCTGTAAGAAATTTGTGAATACAATAAGAATGAAAAAATTAAAAAGTAGAAAGTCTGTTCAAAGGCTAATTAGCTTCATAGATAGACAAGGGCTTATCCCTTTATTCGTATTATTATGCTTTCCATTTACACCCAATACATTAATAAATATTATTGCGAGCTTATCTCACATCAAAATAAAATATTATTTTTTTGTATTAGTTATTTCTAAGTTGATTTCAATTACTATTCTAGGAGTAATGGGAAAAGAAATTTTCACCATATTTACTAATCCATTAAGAGCGCTTATTATGATTGTGTTACTCGTAGTATTATGGTTTATTAGCAAAAAGGTAGAAAAGCATTTTATGGGTTCTACCAAGGAGTAAAACATGAAACATTTGATTAAATATTTGATTTCCTTCACTTTTGCAATTATTATTGTAATATTCATTCAATCATTTATAATCGTAGGCGCTGTGATATCAAATAATAGCATGACACCTACCTTGCAAACGGGAGATAGAGTAATAGTTAATAAAATTAAAGTCACGTTTGACCTTATTCAACGTGGTGATATAATCATGTACAGGCATAATAACAAAACCTATTTTAGCAGAATTATAGGAAAGCCTGGGGAGTCTGTGAGTATTAAATCACAGCGTATTAATATCGATGATAGACAAGTAAATGAACCATATATGAAAGACAGGCATATTAAAGACATTACATTAAGAGAAATTAAAAATTCTGATGGTGATACGATTCCACCGGGAGCATTTTTTGTTTTAAATGATAATAATAACAAACATTCTGATTCAAGAACCTATGGTTTAATAGATAAGAAAGATATCATTGGAGATGTCAGTTTAAAATATTATCCATTTAAAGAATTTAACTATCAATTTAAATAACCAGAAGAGGTGTAGACTTTGAAAAAAGAAATTTTAGAGTGGATTGTTGCCATAGCCGTTGCCATTGCACTTATTGCCATAATCACTAAATTTGTCGGAAAATCATATTCTATTAAAGGTGATTCAATGGATCCTACATTAAAAGATGGGGAGCGTGTAGTGGTAAATATTATTGGCTATAAATTAGGTGGCGTTGAAAAAGGAAATGTCATTGTATTTCATGCTAATAAAAAAGATGATTATGTTAAAAGAGTTATTGGAACTCCAGGAGATAGTGTTGAATATAAAAATGATACACTCTATGTTAATGGTAAAAAGCAATCAGAACCATACTTGAACTATAATGAAAAACGTAAGCAAACTGAGTATATCACAGGTAGTTTCAAAACAAAAAATTTACCAAATGCTAATCCTCAATCTAATGTTATTCCTAAAGGTAAATATTTAGTTTTGGGGGATAACCGTGAGGTAAGTAAAGATAGTCGTTCATTCGGTTTAATTGACAAAGACCAAATTGTTGGAAAGGTATCGCTCAGATATTGGCCTTTCAGTGAATTTAAATCTAACTTTAATCCAAATAACACTAAAAATTAAATATCAATCAACTTTGGAGATTTCTATTCATGCGTTTTAAAAAATAGAAATCTCCTTTTTGTTTTTCTTAGAAAATACACCTGTGTGATATGATTAATAATAAAGGAGTGAGGGAATGTTATGGAATTTAATACATATATTGGTCGAGCAGGTACAGGAAAGTCAACAGCCATGCTTAATCAAATAAAAAATAAAATGAAGCAAGACCCGCTGGGTGATCCTATAGTATTAATTGCACCTACTCAGAGTACTTTTCAATTAGAGCAAGCATTTGTAAATGATTCCGAACTTCATGGTAGTTTGAGAACTGAAGTACTTCACTTTGAAAGATTGAGTCATCGTGTTTTTCAAGAAGTTGGTGGTTTGACAGAGCAACGATTATCTAAGGCCGCTTTAGAAATGATGATTTTCCATATTGTTCAACAACATGAGTCTGATTTGAAATTGTATGGTTCACAAGCTCAATACTATGGTTTAAGCGAAAAGTTAGCTGAGCAAATTCAAGATTTTAAAAAATATAATGTCACTCCTGAACACTTAAATCAATTGATAGAAAATCATTCAATACAAACGAGAACAAAACATAAATTAGAAGATATTTCTCTTATTTATAAACAATTAGAATCACGAATGAATGGTGAATTTATAACAACAGAGGATAGTTTGCAACAATTCATTGAAATACTATCTCAATCTCAGTGGATAAAAAAGGCTGAAGTATTTATTGATGGATTCCATAATTTTTCTACATTGGAATATAGAATTATAGAAGCACTTGTTCAACACGCCAAACAGGTGACTGTATTATTAACGACCGATGGCAGCCATCATCCATTTAGTTTATTTAGAAAGCCATCTGAAGTTTTATCACATTTGGAGGATATCGCTAATCGTTTAAATATAAATCTAAATAAAACATATTTTAATACATTTTATCGCTATAACAATGATGATTTAAAGAATCTTGAAAATGGGTTTGATGCATTACAATTTACGCCTAAACATCATCAAAATCATGTTAAAATATTTGAATCTTCAAGCATGAGAGAAGAAATAAATGAAGTAGCTCGACGTATTTTAAAAGATGTCAGAGAAGCAGATTATAAATTCAGGGACATTGCTATATTATACCGTGATGAATCGTATGCATATCTATTCGAGTCAATACTTCCTTCATATGATATACCATTTAACATTGATACTAAAAAGTCTATGACACATCATCCTATCATGGAAATGTTACGTTCTTTATTGGAAGTTATACGTTCAAATTGGCATATTAATGCAATGTTACGATTATTTAAAACGAATGTTTTAACGTCTCAATTTAAAAGAAGTAGCTATTTAATTGATTTACTGGAGAATTTCGTTTTAGAACGTGGTATTTATGGTAAACGTTGGTTAGATGAAGATATCTTTAGTATTGATCAGTTTAGTAGAATGGGACGTAAATCACATCAACTAACTGAAGGACATCAAGCATTATACAAAGAAGTAATTAAACTTAAAAAGAATGTTATAAATAAAGTGTTATATTTCGAGCAAGCTATGAATGAAGCGCATACTGTTAAAGATTATGCTACGTCATTTTATGAAAGTTTGGAGTATTTTGAACTACCGAGTCAGTTAATGACTCAACGTGATGAATTAGAGTTAGCGGGTCTAACAGAAAAAGCCGAAGAAATTGACCAAGTATGGAATGGTTTAATACAAATTTTAGATGATTTAGTTACTGTATTTGATGATCAGGAAATGACACTTCAACAATTTTTAGATGTTTTTGATATAGGTTTAGAGCAATTAGAGTTTGTTATGATACCTCAAACTTTGGATCAAGTTAGTATCGGTACAATGGATTTAGCGAAAGTTGATAATAAAAAACATATTTATATGGTTGGGATGAATGATGGTATATTACCACAGACTGTATCTTCATCAAGTTTGATTACAGATGAAGAGAAGAAATATGTTGAGGACAATGCACATGTTGAGTTAAGTCCAACTTCAGATATACTGCAAATGGATGAAGCGTTTGTATGTTACATCGCTATGACAAGGAGTCAACAAAGCGTTACTTTTTCATATAGTTTAATGGGGAATTCTGGAGATGAGAAGGAAATTAGTCCTTTTTTAACGCAAATTAAAGAATTATTTTATGATTTAGAAATCATCAATCTACAAGATTTACATAAAGCGCAACCATTATTAATGATGCAACATTCACATCAAACTAAAATTCAGCTTTTTGAATATTTAAGAGGTTGGTTAGACCATGAAGACATCGATTATCGTTGGTTGGATGCATATTTAGCTATTCGAGACGATGATCAATTAAATCAAGGTTTAGATTATCTTACTACGTCATTGACATATGATAACGAGACTGTCCAATTAAATGAAATTTTATCACAACAACTTTATGGTAAAACTATCAACGCTAGTGTGTCTCGTTTTGAAGGTTATCAACAATGTCCTTTTAAACATTATGCCTCGCATGGTTTAAGATTAAATGAACGCACTAAATATGAATTACAAAATTTTGACTTAGGAGATATTTTTCATTCAGTTTTAAAATACATTTCCGATCGAATTTATGGTGACTTCAAGAATTTAGATACAAAGAATATTCAATCACTTACTAAAGAAGCATTAGAGCTTATTTTACCTAAAGTACAGTTTAATTTGTTAAATTCGTCTGCGTATTATAAATATTTATCTAAAAAGATTGGATCAATCGTTGAAACAACTTTAAAGGCACTTAAATATCAAGGGGAGTACTCTAAATTTGTACCTCAACGATTTGAAACAGGATTTAGAAAATCACCTAAAAACAAAGGTGAACTTGTTGCACAACCACTGATTACCAATCAGGGAATTCCGATTAATATAAGAGGTCAAATCGATCGTATTGATACATATACAAAAGGTGATCATAGTTATGTCAATATCATTGATTATAAATCTTCAGAAAGTAGTGCAACACTCGATTTAACAAAAGTTTATTATGGTTTGCAAATGCAAATGATGACCTACATGGATATTGTATTACAAAACAAGGAGCGTTTAGGTCTTACAGATATTGTGAAACCAGGGGGTCTACTTTATTTCCATGTCCATGAACCGCGTATTAAATTTAAAAGTTGGGCAGATATAGATGAAGACCAATTTCAAAAAGACTATATCAAAAACTTTAAAATGAGTGGTTTGCTTAATCGTGACCAAGAAGTGTTAGACGCTTTAGATATTAGACTTGAACCAAAGTATAATTCGGATATTGTTCCAATAGCATTAACAGCTAAAGGCGCTATAAATCAACGTAGTAGTAAAGTAGCTGATGAAAACATCATTTATCAATTAATAGAACATAATAAGAAGAATTTTATCGAGACAGCCAGCCACATTATGGATGGACATACGGAAGTGGCACCCTTGAAGTACAAACAAGTATTACCTTGTCAATTTTGTAATTATAAATCAGTTTGTCATGTAGACGGATTAATAGATAGTAAGCGTTATAGAACAGTAGATGAATCGATAAAACCATTAGATTTAATTCAACAATTAAGAAATGAAGGTGGTGAAAGACATGATTCCAACTAAACCTCATGATGTGATTTGGACAGATGCACAATGGCAAAGTATTTATGCGAAAGGACAGGACATACTTGTTGCTGCTGCAGCAGGTTCCGGTAAAACAGCCGTTCTAGTTGAGCGTATTATACAACGTATACTAAGAGATGATGTAGATGTAGATCGGTTACTAGTTGTAACATTTACGAATTTAAGCGCACGTGAGATGAAGCATCGAGTTGATAAACGTATACAAGAAGCATATTTTAAGGATCCTAACAATGAACATTTAAAGAATCAGCGAATCAAAATTCATCAAGCACAGATTTCTACTTTACACAGTTTCTGTTTGAAATTGATTCAGCAGCATTATGATGTATTAGATATCGATCCTCATTTTAGAACAAGTAGTGAAGCGGAAAATATATTATTATTAGAACAAACTATTGATGATGTTTTAGAACAACACTATGATAAATTAGATCCTCACTTTATAGAATTAACCGAACAACTATCATCAGATAGGAATGATGATCAATTTAGAAGTATTATTAAGCAGTTATATTTTTTCAGTATTGCTAATCCTCAACCATTTGAATGGCTCAATCAATTAGCGCAACCATACAAAGAAGAAAATAAACAGCAACAATTAATGCAGCTTATCAATGATTTAGCAATGATTTTTATGAAAGCAGGATATGAGGAATTACAAAAAAGTTATGACTTATTCTCAATGATGGAAAGTGTTGATAAGCAGCTTGAAGTTATTGAAACCGAACGCATGTTTATTACTAAAGCTATTGAAGGTAAAGTATTAAATACAGATGTTATCACGCAACATGAATTTATGAGTCGTTTTCCGGCAATAAATAGCAAGATAAAAGAAGCAAATGAAGGCATGGAAGATGCTTTAAATGAAGCAAAACAACATTATGATAAATATAAATCTTTAGTTATGAAAGTAAAGAATGATTATTTTTCTAGAAATGCAGAAGATTTGCAAAGAGATATGCAACAACTCGCACCTCGAGTGGCTTATTTAGCTCAAATAGTTCAAGATGTGATTCAATCATTTGGTGTTCAAAAACGAAGTCGTAATATTTTGGATTTTTCAGATTATGAACATTTTGCATTACGCATTCTTACTAACGAAGATGGCTCACCTTCGCGTATCGCTGAAACGTATCGTGAACATTTTAAAGAAATCCTAGTTGATGAGTATCAAGATACTAATAGAGTGCAAGAAAAAATATTATCTTGTATTAAAACTGGTGAAGAACACGATGGTAACTTGTTCATGGTTGGGGATGTGAAGCAGTCTATTTATAAATTTAGACAAGCTGATCCTAGTTTATTTATTGAAAAATATAATCGCTTTTCTAGTAGTGGAAATGAAAGTGGCTTGCGCATTGACTTATCGCAAAACTTTCGTTCGAGACAGGAAGTGTTATCTACAACCAATTACTTGTTCAAACATATGATGGATGAACAAGTAGGAGAAATTTCATATGATGATGCAGCGCAATTGTATTTTGGTGCACCATATGACGAAGTTTCACATCCTGTTCAATTACGAGCACTTGTTGAGGCAAGTTCAGAAAATAGTGACTTAACTGGAAGTGAACAAGAAGCGAATTACATTGTTGAACAAGTTAAAGATATTATTAATCATCAAAACGTATACGATATGAAAACAGGTCAATACAGAAAAGCAACATATAAAGATATCGTAATTTTAGAGCGAAGTTTTGGTCAAGCGCGTAATCTTCAACAAGCTTTTAAAAATAATGATATCCCTTTTAACGTAAATAGTAAGGAAGGGTATTTTGAGCAAACTGAAGTACGTCTTGTGCTTTCATTTTTAAGAACAATAGATAATCCACTTCAAGACATTTATTTAGTGGGATTGATGCGTTCTGTAATATATCAATTTACTGAAGAAGAATTAGCTGAAATAAGAGTTGTAAGCCCTCATGATGATTACTTTTATCAATCTATAAAAAATTATATGATTGATGAAAAAGCTGATTCTAGATTGGTTGACAAGTTAAATCGTTTTATTCAGGATATACAAAAATATCAAAATTATAGTCAAAGTCAACCGGTTTACCAATTAATTGATAAATTTTATAATGATCATTTTGTAATTCAGTACTTTAGCGGTCTTATTGGAGGTAAAGGTAGAAGAGCAAATCTGTATGGGCTATTTAATAAAGCTGTTGAATTTGAAAATTCAAGTTTCAGAGGTTTATTCCAATTTATTCGTTTTATTGATGAGCTTATTGATCGTAAAAAAGATTTTGGTGAAGAAAATGTCGTAGGTCCTAACGATAATGTGGTTAGAATGATGACGATTCACAGTAGTAAAGGATTAGAATTTCCATTTGTAATTTACTCAGGATTATCTAAAAAATTCAACAAAGGTGACCTGAATGCACCAGTTATTCTAAATCAACAATATGGTTTAGGTATGGATTATTTTGATGTAAATAAAGATATGGCTTTTCCTTCACTTGCCTCTGTGGCATATAGAGCAATAAATGAAAAAGAACTTATATCAGAAGAGATGCGTTTAATCTATGTTGCGTTGACACGAGCAAAAGAGCAACTTATTTTAGTTGGAAGAGTCAAAGATGAAAAGTCGTTAATTAAATATGAACAATTAGCTGTTTCAGACACACATATAGCAGTTAATGAACGCCTTACTGCTACCAATCCATTTGTTCTAATTTATGGTGTTTTGGCTAAGCATCAATCGCCTTCATTGCCAAATGATCAAAGATTTGAAAGAGATATTGATCAATTAAATTCTGAAGTGAAGCCACGTGTATCAATAGTGATTGATCATTATGAGGATGTTTCAACTGAAGAAGTAGTCAATGATAATGAAATAAGAACAATCGAAGAATTAAAGGCCATAAATACTGGTAATGAAGATGTGAAAATTAAAATTCATCAACAGCTTTCTTATGACTATCCTTTTAAAGTTAACACGATGAAACCATCTAAACAGTCGGTATCAGAGTTAAAACGTCAATTAGAAACTGAAGAAAGTAATACAAATTATGATAGAGTACGTCAATATCGTATTGGTGTTGCATCATATGAAAGACCCAAGTTTCTTACCCAAACAAAAAAAAGAAAAGCAAATGAAATAGGGACTTTAATGCATACAGTCATGCAACACTTACCTTTTAGAGAACAACGTTTAACAAAAGACGAATTATTTCAATATATCGATCGATTGATTGACAAACAACTTATTGATGAAGATGCAAAAGAGGATATTAGAATAGATGAGATTATGCATTTCATTGATGGCCCTCTCTATATGGAAATAGCTCAAGCTGACAATGTTTATACTGAATTACCTTTTGTGGTAAATCAAATTAAAGTTGATGGACTTACAAGTGAAGATGAAGATGTATCCATTATTCAAGGTATGATTGATTTAATATATGAAAGTGACGGACAATTTTACTTTGTTGATTACAAAACAGATGCTTTTAATAGAAGAAAAGGTATGAGTGATGAAGAAATAGGGAATCAGCTCAAAGAAAAATATCAGATACAAATGACGTATTATCGAAATACTTTAGAAACCATACTTAAACGACCCGTAAAGGGTTACTTATATTTTTTTAAATTTGGTACATTAGAAATAGATGATTAAAATTCAAAGTTACTTTGATAAAGTGAGAAACAATAAGCCGTGTTTTCATCCTAACCAAGAAAACACGGCTTCACTGTATATATGTCTGTTATTAAGCTTACAAATAAACTTTCTTAATTTTCTTACTTATATATTTGTTATTTGAACTTAGATATAGTTATAATATGTAATAAGATATAGATGAGGAGTTGATTATGAATGAAATTTCTATCATTCAAACATAATGACAGAACTTCATATGGTGTTAAAGTAAAACGTGAAGATGCTGTTTGGGATTTACCAATGGTTTTTGCTGAGTTTGGGGACAAAGACTTTAATCCTAAAACTTTAATTGCAGGTTTACAGCAAAATCAAACTTTAGACTTTCAAGAGCAAGTTCGAAAAGCAGTTGTCGCAGCAGAAGAAAGTGGAAGAGATGAGGAATTTAAACTTTTATTCACTGATATTGATTTTCTACCACCAGTGACACCTCCAAATAATGTGATTGCATTTGGTAGAAATTATGAAGATCATGCTAGTGAATTAAATCATGAAGTTGATAGTTTATACGTATTTACTAAAGCGGCTTCATCTTTAACTGGTGATGAAGCAACAATTCCTAATCATAAAGATATTACAGAACAATTGGACTATGAAGGCGAACTTGGAATTGTAATTGGAAAATCAGGCGAAAAGATTCCTAGAGGATTAGCTTTAGATTATATTTATGGATACACAATTATCAATGATATTACAGATCGTACTGCGCAAAGTTCACATGATCAAGCATTCTTATCAAAAAGTTTAACTGGGGCATGTCCAATGGGCCCTTATATAGTAACCAAAGACGAATTACCTGCGCCAGAGAATGTAAATATCGTAACAAAAGTGAATAACGAAATTCGACAAGATGGCAACACTGGTGAGATGATTTTAAAAATAGATGAACTCATCGAAAAGATTTCAAAATATGTGGCTTTACATCCAGGCGATATCATTGCAACTGGTACACCCGCTGGTGTGGGTGCTGGTTTACAACCACCACAATTTTTACAACCAGGTGATGAAGTCAAAGTAACTATAGATAATATTGGCACTTTAACAACATATATATCTAAAAATTAAGAGTTATACAATTTTTTAAAAAGTTAAAGGGGGGAGTGTAGTAAATATGTTACTCCCTAAGCCCTAACTTGCTTTGTCTGTAGAATTTTTAGTGTAATTCTATGTGTTGAGCGTTGGAATTTAATTTGCTTATTTTAAAATTTCTGTTCAAAAACTTGATATTAATACATTTTTAATTCAGTCATCGAATGACTATTCGTTAAAAAAGTCTGGGATATTATTTGTATTCTAGACTTTTTTGAATACTTATCAAAATATTTATTATTTTAATTATTGATAAAAATTGAAGTAATGGCATCATCAAATATTTAGAAATATGTTATGATGATTTAGAAATAAAAAGATGGGGGGACAAACATGTTACATGTCCATATTTTAAGTTGGGTATTAGCAATTATTTTATTTATCGCAACTTATTTAAATTATTCAAAAACGCAAGGTGCATCACCTTATTATAAACCTTTGCATATGGCATTAAGATTATTCATGCTATTAACATTAATTTCTGGTTTTTGGGAATTAATCGAAGAGTTTATGGCTGCCTCTAATGGTGAAGGTGGAAATCATATGCTACTTACTTTAAAAATGTTATGTGGTTTAGCTGTTATCGCTTTTATGGAAATTTCCATTGCTAAAAGAAAAAAACAACAGACTAGCCATAAATTCTTTTGGATTACTATTATTTTAATTATAATAACAATGGCTATTGGTGTTATTTTACCTTGGGGTCCAATTTCCAAAATATTTGGAATAAGTTAAAAATGCTTGGATACAATAACGTATGATTTATATTTATTGAAGTATGAACATCATATTATTCCTAAATAAAACATACTAAGATTAGCTATGAAGAAATCTATGACGATAGATTTTTTCATAGCTATTTTTTATAGTTATAGAGAGA